>Ga0207044_1014_pt1:0-22500 | contig 57663 bp, 62 predicted proteins | sample Alteio_BWMinCont_68_FD_153300 | JGI IMG/M metagenome (GOLD analysis project Ga0207044, IMG submission 153300) | Enriched cells from forest soil in Barre Woods Harvard Forest LTER site, Petersham, Massachusetts, United States -... | ecosystem: Environmental > Terrestrial > Soil > Temperate... | reverse complement strand
GAAGTACTGGGTAAGCCAGAAAAAAAAGGAATCCAGGCCCCTGCAGAGAATCTGCCCGTAGAGAACCTAGCAGAAACGGGCGTGAAGTGCTTCCAACGCCCTGCCGTCCCGGGCGAAGCCTCGCCCCTTCGGGGCTGGGGTTTGGCGGATGCGGGATCGGGTTGACTGACATTTGTTGTGAGAGTGCCTTGACGCCGTTTTGTTGACGCAGGCAAACAGCAGATCCCTCGGCTGCGCTCGGGATGACAATTCATAAGATGGAACGCGGGCGGTGCCGTGCGTCTGTGATGCTTGTCACCTTCAATGGCGGAGGAAACGCAAGGTCCCTCGACTTCGCTCGGGATGACAAAGTTACGGAGCACGATGCTACTTTGTGCGAAGCAGGTGCCACGCTTCTCTGTATCGCTCGTACCTGGACTGTTTGCGATTCGGTGACAGTTGGATACGAACTTGGCCCCTGGTCGCCTCGATCGGGATGATGTACCAGACATCCGCGTCAGCGACGTATGCGGCGATGAAGTCCAACTCATCCCTTCGATACAACACAGCGCCGTTCCCGGTGACGTGGCACCTGTAAGAGTCACCACGTTTGTGCACGGTGCATTTGACCTGGACGCGGAGGAAGCGTCCGTTGTGCTCGACGGCGAAGTCGTAGCGAGCCATGTCTCCCCAGGGCTTGGCGATGCAGAGTCCGTGCTCGGCGGCGCGGGCCATGAAACGGAGTTCGGCCCATTCGCCCCGGAGTTTGGGGTGTTGGATATCGATACCTTGGTTGGTCATTTTTGCCTTGGGTTCGGGAAAGTCAGCGGCCGCGGACGGCGCCAGAGTGGTTGGTCCAAATGAAAAACGCGGCCTTTTCGGGCCGCGCTTGGTTAGCTAATTGGTCTGTTCTTATTATATCGCGTGGCAATGGGGAACTATGACATGGTTTTGAGATTTATTTTCGTAGTGCTTGCATGGAGTTGCGGGGAATGGGGTGGGTTTTGCCTCTTGACAAGATTTTTCCCGAATTGGGAAACCGGGGCTTGATCAGGCATTGGATTGTGGACCGGGAAAACGCAAGGTTCCTCGACCTCGTTCGGATGACAGGTCCTTGGGCAACATTGGCTTAGAGATCGCGTGGGCCGGAACCTAGTGGAGGCCCGGTTGAAGCTTCGCTCAGCAGTTGGGTCAGGTCGAGTCTGTGGGTGAACATTTCCAGCTTGCCATCCGGAGTGCGTGGCCATTGCTCTTTTGGCTTGTCCCAGTAAAGCTCGACTCCGTTGTCGTCGGGATCGCGCAAATAGATGGATTGGCTGACTCCGTGGTCGGCAGCTCCGTCGAGTGGGATGTGGGCATGCAGGACGCGTTGCAGGGCTTGCGCGAGCGCGGCACGAGTAGGGTAGACAATCGCTGTGTGATAGAGGCCGGTTGTGCCGGGTGGGGGTGTGGATCCGCCGAGGCTTTCCCACGTGTTGATAGCAATGTGGTGGTGATAGTCTCCGGCGGCGAGGAAAGCTGCGCCTTCGCCTAATCGTTGTGTGACGGTGAGGCCAAGAACGCCGACGTAGAAAGACAGTGCGCGCTCCAGGTCGGCGACCTTCAGATGCACATGGCCAATGTGGACGCGCGGGTCGGCAGTGTAGCGCGGCTCTTTACCTCGGCTGGGATGGATTGACATTGAGCAACCATTAGATCAGTGGAATTCTAGCGTCACGAACTTGGCTTCTTGCTTGCCTGTGTTGGTGAGGGTGTGGGTGTAGCCGCCGGGGAGCCATTTGACTTCGCCGGATTTGAAGTGTCCGGGCATGGGGCCTTTGCCTTCGACGTCGCTGCGGATTTCCAAGTCGCTCACGGCTACCAGCAGATGTGGGCCGGTGTGGTGATGGCTGGGGATGGTCGCTCCGGGTTGCAACTCGGTTTCGGCGACGCGGACGCCGTCCTTGACGAATATGATGTCTTGCGTGCCTCCGGTGAAGACGTGCAGGCCGCGGTCTTCGTCCCATTTGGGCGGAGGAGTTTTGTGGGCGGCTTCGTCCTGCATCAGTTCTACGGCGATGGCGCGGAATGGCGTGCTGGCCTGGTTGCGGGCGATGTGGGCGAATCCGCCGGGAGCAAAGCGGGTTTCGCCGTCTTGCATTTTTAGTATGGCGGGCGCCTTGCCTTCGACTTCATTCTGGACGTTGGTGTCTCCGAGCGAAACGAAAACGTAGTCGTGATTATGGCGGTGCATGAGAGTCGCGTCGTTGGGTGCGACCTCGGCGAGCCACACACGGACTTGCTGGTTTTCGAGGAGAAGATGATGGTGAGGCTCGGCAGTGATCTCGACGTCGTTTGTGCTTTGCGCGGCCAGGGCGATGGCTGCGAGAACGAGAGCGGAGACGAGCAGGCGGCTTTTCATGAGACGGAATTCTAGCATTGTCGGCGGGTGGGGCTGAGGAACAACCTCATTATTTAGCGTTGCGCGCGAATAAATAGTTGCTTATCGGAATGCCTTGCCGCATTTCGTAGCGGCCTGATCGATGTAGGGATCTTTCGACTCCGCAATTCGATCCGTGAACCGGATCGAATTGCTACGCTCAAGATGACAATGCTGCTAAATGCTGAATACCAGGAATGATTTAGACTTTTGCAGTGGGCGATCTGGGCAAACTGCTCGTCCTGCTGGGCGGGATTGTTGTCATCGTCGGGCTGGCACTGATTTTGATTGGACGAACCAACCTGCCGATTGGGCGGCTTCCGGGTGACATTATTTATCGTGGGAAGAACACGACTTTTTATTTCCCGCTGGCTACTTCGATTGTCGTCAGCGTCGTGCTTTCGATTTTGTTGTATGTGATCGGGCGGATTAGGAAATAGCTTCGGTTCTCGGTTCCCGGATCTCAGTTCTCAGCTAAACTTCCTGCATGGCTTCTGCCGATCAGCTCGGATTCAGTTTTCGGCCGGCAGAGCGCCGCACCTGGACGGTGCGCGATCTGGTGGCGGCGGTGCGCACGAATCTCGAGCGGGAGTATGGCGACGTTTGGGTGGAGGGTGAGATTTCGAATTTCCGGGCGCATGATTCTGGGCATCTTTATTTCACACTCAAGGAAAGGAATGCGCAGATTCGGGTGGTGATGTTCCGGTCTTCAGCGAAGTTGCTGCGATTCCGTCCGGAAGACGGTTTGCAGGTTGTGGTGCGCGGGCGGGTCACGATTTATGAGGATCGCGGCGAGCTGCAGGTTTCGGCCGAGTATATTGAGCCCAAGGGCGCAGGCGCTTTGCAGATTGCGTTCGAGCAACTCAAGGCCAAGTTGGAGGCAGAGGGACTTTTCGATTCTGCGCGTAAGAAACCGATTCCAGCTTTGCCGGCAAGAATTGGCATTGTGACTTCGCCGCAGGCGGCCGCGCTGCGCGACATCTTGAACATTCTGCGGCGACGGCACGATACGGCTAACGCTCTGATTTTCCCGGCGCAAGTACAGGGCGAGGCGGCGGCGCTTGAAGTCACGGCCGGGATTCGCTACTTCAATAAGGCCCGCAGCGTGGATGTGATTATCGTGGCGCGCGGTGGTGGATCGGCGGAGGATCTGGCTGCGTTCAACCACGAAGGCCTGGCGCGAGCGGCTTTTGCTTCCGAGATCCCTCTCATCTCCGCGGTCGGACACGAGAGCGATTTCACGATTCTTGATTTTGTTGCCGACCTGCGAGCGCCCACGCCGTCGGCGGCGGCGGAGTTGGTCATACGCTCGCGGCAGGAAGTGGATGAGCAACTGGGAGGGTTGCATCGGCGGCTTGAAAAAGCCATGCGCTATCACTTGCTCATGGCTCGCCAGAATCTGACCGAGATGGCGCAGCATGGCGCGTTCGCTCGCATGATGGATCTGATTCATCGGCGTGAGCAACGGCTGGATGATCTGGTGAATCGGCTTGCGCATTCGCAGCGCGATATCTTTGAGAAGCAGCGGCGGCGGTTCGAGGCATTGTCCGCGGCGGTTCGGCATTACGATGTGCGGCGGGTGTTGGCCGGGATGAAAAAAGATCTCGACGCGCGGACTACGGCGATTGTTTCGGCTGCACGCAATTCTTTGCTCGAGCGCAGAGTCCGGCTCGAAAGAATGGACACGGCTCTGCAAGCGCTTTCTCCGCTGGCCATTCTTGAGCGCGGGTATGCGCTGGTGTTCGATGCCTCCGGCAAATTGTTGAAGGACGCCGCGAACGTGAAGGCCGGGGATGAGATTTCGGCGCGATTGGCGAAGGGAACGGTAAGCGCGACGGTAAAGAGGTCACAGGGGTGACGCGGCTCTTGTTGGACTTCGCTCGATCGCTCAGCCGAGGGCGGCTATCCCTACACTTGCACAGATAAGAGAGCGGAGTGTCCGCCCTGCACTAGCCTGGACGGGCGCGGGCGCCTGTCTCCCCGTTAATGCGGTGGTTGGGGAGAGTACACAGGATTGCCCGGAGCGGCTGAGCCCGGTACAATTAGCGTTGCATGTAGGCGCGTAGCTCAGTTGGTTAGAGCGCTACCTTGACACGGTAGAGGTCAGGAGTTCGAGTCTCCTCGTGCCTACCATTTCCTCTTTCCAGTGTTCATGGGCTTTTGAGCCCTTCCCACCGCTCTTGAGCAGATTGGCTTCGTTGCTTTGGCACCCGCTTAACACCCGTTTTATTGAACGGCATGCGCTTTCGGCATGATCCGCTCAAGCATCGAGCCTTGAGCGGCGATCTTCTCGTCGGTCATCACGTGCCCGTAAACATCGAGCATCGAGATTTTCGACCAGCGGAGGAGATTCTTAATCAGGACCGGGTTGTTGCCCTCCGCCAAGAGGAACGATGCCAGCGTATGACGGAAACAATGGAACCCAAACCTCGTGATCAGGTTTCCAGCTCTGTCGTACGTCTTGCCGTCGCGCTCAGTTATTACCCCGGCCTTGATCGCAGCTGGGCGCAGGTAGTCTTCCACGATCATGTTCCCAGTCCGGGGCTTCTTTCCCTCCAATTTGAAACTGGCGAACACGAAATCGTCCGGTTTGTTGTACGGAGTCTCAGCCTGCCACGCCTTCAGCACTTCGGCTAACGCCGGGTGCATTGGCACGGTAGACTTCGACGCCTGCGTTTTGGTGCCTGAGCCCATCTGTCCATACGTCCAAGAATTCCTGATGCGAATCGAATTCTGATCGTACTGGACAGACTTCCATTTCAGTGCAAGTGCCTCAGAAATGCGGACCCCTGTCGCGGCGACCAAAAGCAGAAGCGTGTACTCTGGCTGGGCGAGTAAATCGAGAACAGCCATCGTCTGCTCCGGTTTTAAGATGAACGCCTCGTAATCAGTCTCACTCGACCACCGCACGAACGTCACTGGGTTACTTGCCCTTTGCTGGCCCTTGGCGTTGGGCGCGACCGTCTGATGGATAAGCTCTTCAAACTGTGCATGCTTGTAAACGGTGCCCATCACCGTCCTAATTTTAGCCAGCGTGGAATTCTCAAGACCGTCGTTTCCGCATCTGTCTATTGTTTGGCACTCGAGCCATCCCAATATTTCCTTCGACTTGATATCCCTCGCCACTCTGTCCCCAAACCGAGGTATCAGGTAGTCGTTCACAATATGGCTGTGAAGATACTTCGTTCCATGGTTTTTGAACTTGTGGTGCCTGAGATAATGCAAGGCAATGTAACGGAACGTAGGCTGTTTGCCAGCGTCCTGTTCGTTGATATGCACGTTAAGACCTCGGCGTTCAACCTCGGCCCAAGCACCGGACCTCGATAAGTCGGAAACGAAACCTATTACGAGTCCGTGCTCTGTCCGCTGTCCGTCAATCGAACGAATTGCGGTGTAACAGTACACCCACTTGCCTTTCTTTTTCCTCAAAAATCCCCGTTGATAACGCGCCATCAGAGTTTTCCCTTCTGGCTACTTCGGGGACTGCCGATGCTGATCTTACTCGAAATCTCATGCTGGCAAAACGCCGCTTCAAGTGATTTTTTCCGGCCCCGAGCAGTCAAGCAATCATCGATCTCACTCAATTTGTACCGCCAGACCCTCCGACTAGATCCGGTTCCCAACGGGTATCCGGGAATCGTGCCACGGCGCGTCATCTCCAGCACCTGACGGCGCGTGGTCTTCAGGTGCGCCGCTACTGTGTTCGCATCAACAAACGGCTCGACTTGTATGGTTGAATTCACTGTCGTTCTACCTATGCAGGTACCCGGTCAGGAGTTCCACCCATCCGAGCCAGACCATAATCTGGTCAGATTGACGCAATGTCGCAAGTTCCGCGTTCAGCAAGCGCAGGCACATATCCCATTTGGACGAGCTCACGCTCGGGGTCGATCACGGCGCGGTACATCTTGAAGTCAAGGCCGTACCGCCAGACCCGTCTCCGAATTTCCATCTCGCCATCGCGGAACTCGATGCGGGCGAGCTTGGGCAGTTTGGTTGCGTCGATGATGTACTCGCGTTCGCCCCTATCGTCCGTGTAGCAACGAATGTCCTTCATCGGAATCGTCACTCTGTAGACAGCAGGGTCGTGGGCCCAATCCCAAACCTCGGGGTTACGGCAGTTACACCATTTCCTCGCGAAGTGGCACGCGATGTTGAGGTCGTCGGTCCAAGACATGCCCCGAATATTTCGCATTTCGTCCTTACCCGACACGCCACGGAAAGGTTGATCGTCTTGCCCTCGACTGGAATTGGATCGCCCGCCACAAGCAGCCGTTTCGGGTTAGCTTTGGCGAAAAAAGCCTTGAGATCAGTTGGACTCACATCTCCAGAACACATCCCCCTAAATGCGCTCAGCAGGTAACGCTCATACAACCCGTGCCACTTAAGCGACCGCTCGCAATTACGGAGCGTTTCCCAGCGTTCTTCTGGTTCCACCAAGCCGCACTCCATCTCCTCTATCCAAGCGTCTTTAGTCACGGTCACCCTTTTGATTCTGTCGAGCGTGATTCAAGGCTTTCTCCTTTTGAGTCGGCGCGGCTTTCAATGATTTCTGGCGCTTCCCAGTGATCAATCGCGACGACTTATCATCGGACCGAGCAGAGTCGGCACCTGATCCCCCGGAGTTACCAGTGTTGGCTGGATAAAAAAACACGTTTGCGGTGAAGAACACCGGACGGCGTGCGTACGGTTCTGGGCTCGTTCGCAATCCCCGTGTACTGGCGATCAGCATCGTTTTCCCCGTTGCCTTCGATGGGCGGGCAGTCTCAAGCCCCATCTCGATTGTTACTTTCTTCGATTTTCGGTCGATGGTTATCGATGGTGACATCATTCACTCTCCCCTCTCTTCGGGATCGAATCCGAGATTCTTTGGTTGATTCCTTCGTTCACGCTCGGGAAGCCAATCACGAGTCCATACTTCCCTGAGACCTTCATAGACATCGAGTTCAAAGCGACCGGGGTTGTGGTGCTTGAGAACGGCTTCGATTTCGTCCTCGGTGTAGCGTTTGACTACCAGCTCGTAGAACCGACTGCCTGCCGTGCTTCGTGCCTCGTCTGCGCCTCCCTGTAAGCACTCATTGCACTCGGATGTGATTTTTTTGATCTCTTTGTCAAGTTCTCTCAAGGTCTCGTCGCTCATGGATTCGTACACATCCTTGAGATGCTGCGCCTTCGCTTGCTTCTTTGCATTCGTACTCGACATTCCTATTACCTTTCTGCGGTTAGAGCCATCGCCCGGCTGAATGCCGGCACTTCAAAGCCGACAAAACCAGAAAAGCTAGGCCGCGTCTTCTTCTTTTTCGCTTTTCGCTTGTCACTTTCAGTTGTGTTATCAAGCAATAGCTCCCTTCTGTTTCTTCGTTCGACGCAACTTGATCGTTTCTCCGGTCAATGGATGAATGAATTCAACCGGCGCAGTGATCTCCGGGATTTCTTCTAGCATCTCGGCCGGGTCCGGTATGAATCGGGGTCGGGGAGCAGGAAGATAAGTCTTTGCGTTTCCTTTCTCCGGCTCATTCGCTCTCTTAATGAGCTCCGCTTCCACCGCATCCCGGAGCAACCTATATGCCCGGTCCATGGACACCGACATTCGTTCTGCCAATTGTTCAGCGGTAACCGGGGCGCCTTTATTCTCGTCGGAGATTTCCTGAACGGCCATCCGGGTTTTCAGATGCTCGTCACCGTCTCGGTCTAAACTTTCGACAAAGACTTCCTCGAAAAGCATCGTGGCAATCGCAAAATCCGAAAAATCGACTTCTATCTCGCGAGGTGGCTGGTCAACGGGGTACTTCTCGAACGACCGCAGAAGCGCAATCGTCCTACAACCCTCGACAAAGTTGGGGAAATAACGGCGTGAAGTCACGCTGCCGTCGAACACGTTTGTGGCGACGATTGTGAACCAATCCGGCAACTTGACTGGCACGTCTGCTCTGGCCTTGATCAGCGCATAAGCCTGATGCCACGTGGCGAGCTCATCGTCGGTTAAACGCGGCTGAGGTGAAACGTAGCGTTCATTAATCCTCCGTGTTTGCTCGCGGCTTTCGTCCATCCACAGGGAGATATGCCGATTTTCGTCGTCAACTTCAATGCGATCGCGGGTCGTTGTCGAAATCGAAGCAATAGGGCCTTCCGCCACGAAGGTTTTCGGGACTCGGATTCCACCTTCATTGACGGTCACCGTTCTGATTAGCCTTCCCTCACTTATTAACAAGCGAACCGGATGGATAGCTCCAGCGGCATCGTTTCGTTCTTGCAGGTAAACGATGGCATGGCGAAAATCGTCCCGGCCATAATTCCATGCCGTCTTGGAACTGCTGGTTATCTCCCGCACTGCTTCTTTGGGGAACAATCGCAGCGGTCGGCTGACCAGATGATTTTTTCCCGCGGAACTCGAACCCTTCACAATCGCGTTCAGGGGACGGTCAAGCAATGCTGAAAGCCCGACAACGTAGAGAACCAATGCATTGCGCAGTTCTCCCACGAGCCGCTCCCGACGAAGCGCCCTCCGCAGGGATTTGAAGATTCCCGATGATTCCAATAGTCCGCGGGCTCCCCGTTCAATTTGTGATTTACGCTCCGGTGTCATCTCGCCGATAGCCGAGAGATTTCGGGAAACGTCATTGCTGACGCTCTCCGCTGCGTTGCTCACGGCTCCATTGTTCCCTTTGGTTTTAGGTGTCGAGTCCGGTTCGGCGGCAACTGAGGTTGCCGCTCCGCCCGATTCGCTTTTAATTCTGGTTTTCATTGCAATCTTCTCCTCCTCGAAAATTAAAGTTAACTTTCAAAGCCTTCTCGCGATGCCAGACTCCCCTTCACACAGGAATCAGCTGAACTTTAACTCGCGAGTTCTGCGCATCCCGGATGGATTCCCCCGAACGGTCATTGTCTTCACCTCCGGAAGCACCGATCGCCAAAACCTCCCAAACTACAAAACCAAGTCCCGCAGCGGCTCAGCCCCATGTCTGCTCGACTCACCGGCGAGTCGTCGTTGCATGCGCTCCACTGATCCGCGTCTACCGCGCCTTCCCGATGCTTTCTTTTCCCCCGAGTTGGTGAACCAGAATGCGTTCATCGTTTCCATGAATTATTTGTCTCTCCTTTTGAGCTTCCACCGTATCGATTCGAGCCAGCTTGGGCCCAACCCCCGCCGCGTAACCAATTCCAGAAAACAATCACTGCAGTATCCGCGAGCTGTCTCTTCCTCCGCTGGTCCCTTGTAGCATGCACTTTTCGACTTGCAAAAAAAGTTGTTCGATAGCAACTTTTGCCCAATAACATCAGCGATTTGCGGCGATTTCACTTCCGAAAATTCCGCTTGACAAGATTTTTCGACCGGACAAAGTAACGCAAACCGTACGAGCCGTGGAGTTGCTGGCATTCAAAAAGACCGCTCACCCGATGCCGACACGACCCATCATGGACCGGCAAATCGCAGGAACTATTCCTCGGGGAAGAGGTCTACAGATATTCGTCATGCCTGTCCTCTGAGTGGCACCTCAATCTGGGTCGTACCTGCAGAAAACGTAATGCACGCCGCCATCTCGCCGTCTGCGATTTCGCCATTCAGTCGAAGCGCCTCCCCAGGGGTCGGCCAAAATCCCCGCGTATTTGTGCTCGGCGATTAGTATCGGGACTCACGTCGAGTTTCATCCAGCGCCTCAATTTCTTGTCGATGATCGTGACCTGACGTGCTCCCATAATCATCTTTAGGTGGTAGCGGCTTGGTCCCTGGGGGACGGAAGTGTAGTATGTCCGCCGTGCACGAGCCAACCCGAAGTCCGGCGAGGTGTTTGGCAGAAAATAAGCATGGTGCGCTTACATACAATATTCATGGCGAGAGAAAACAAGGTCGATGTCATACCGAGTGCAAATCCCGAAGGAGCAGTGGACTCCGTTCCGCAATGAAGTCTTCGCCAAGGAGTTGGGCAACTTGGAAGAGAAACGGGCTGCTGCACTCTACTTGTTTCTCTATGACCGCGCCTACAATCGGCCCTCGAACGCGGTGGCCGTCACCGTACGCCAACTCTCCAGCTTGCTGAACATGGATGAACGGGTCATCAAGAAGTGCCTCGCCGAACTCCGCCGAAAAGAACTCATCCGGAAAATCCGCTCGGGTGTACGCCGCAGCAGAATCAATAAGGATGTCTGGAAGGTGCCGCTGGCCGAGGTTGATCTCAAGAAGGACTCGTGGACGCCGATACCTCGCGTGCTCACTCCCCGCTACAACTATCAACCAACCGTCCGCATTTTCGCCTCGTGTGCGGGTTTGGACCTGTGCCGCTTCTCATGCTCTGCCAGCCGGGAGCTTCGCAGCCCAACGACCTGATTGTTGTCCAACTGGATGAAAAGTCGGATCACAGAGAATCCAGAATGGCTACTGGAAACATGTTTGGGGCTGGCCGCGGCGGATTCGATCCGAAGAGAACCGTGACAGTAACCATAGTGAAAAAAGATGATGGCAGTTGGGACGTATCTCCTGCCCAAGACCTGAAGCCAGGAGAATATCTACTCACGACTGGAATGAGTCCGCAAGGATTCGACTTTGGGGTTACGAAATGAAACGACCAACAGCGATGATCGTAGCTATTCTGCTGGCCGCAGCCGTGTCGCCAGCAAAAGACAAACCCGCAATCGATAAAGAGAATCTGGCCAAACTTCAGGCAGTCAAGACGATCTTTGTGGATGGCAACAATGAATCGGCGGACAAAGTTCGGCAGCATCTTGAAGCATGGACTTGCCTAACGTTGTCAAACAACAAATCCACCGCTGATGCTGTTATGGACGTGAAGGAGCAGCAAAAGCCCAACACTGACATTAACAAAGTGGCAACTTCGATAACGATAACCCTGCCCAACGGGGACCTGATTTGGTCCCGAACCAAGGCTGGAGAAGGTTTTGTTCACTCCGGTGCTGGCGAGGCCGTTGAAAAGGTTCTGCATGACCTTCCAAAGATGCTTGTCCGGGACAACATTTCCGCAGGCACATGGGGTAGGGAACCGCGCCTAATAGCTGAAAACCAGCCCGTCTCCGTAGCCCGTCTTCGTTATCTCTTGCCCGTTCTTACAGGAGTTTCGCAGCCTTCCACGTCCTTGTAATTTACTGTAAGCAATGCTTTCGTCGCCCCTGAAAAGGCTGGCGTCGGCGGTTCAACTCCGTCCCTGCTGCTAGTATTTGGGGCAGTATCATATCCCGCTCCTACTAAGATTTTCTCTCAATCGGAGGGCTTTCTCTCAATAAACCGGAGCTAGTGCCGGGCAGAAAACTTCACGCAGGATCGTCGCTTGAGAACGCTCTGCATACCAGCACACTACTGATATGCGAAGCACGAAAATATTTGTCCTGCCTGAAGAATTCAGCCTAGAGTCCCTCTCCCACTCTCTCCGCCATCTCCTCAACGTCACCAATCCATCAAGTCACTCGCGAATCGGAACCACTTTGCTGCCCTCAAAAAAGGGTTTATTTTTCTGCCTCTGTAAGTTACTGATCTGCAGGGAGCAGAACTCCATGGTTTGCCCCTCTTGAAAGGAATACCTTTTTTGAGCCCTGCTGGCTTGGAGGAGCAGACCATCACCACCCCGGTACCCGGCACGATGAGTGTAATGGCGATGTTTCGCCAATTGACATTCATAAGGTGCTACATTCGTCGGAACGAAGATCCGCACGTTTGGGGGAGTATCTTGGCCGCAAGAATTCTCATGGTTTTCAGTGCGAGCATTGTTTTCACGCTCGGAGTCGTACACCTCGTCTATACATTCTCGGGGCCAATGCTCACCCCCCGTGACCCCGCGCTCCAAATCAGCATGAGCCAGATTTCACCTGTCATTACGAAAGAAACAACAATGTGGCGGTGTTGGGTGGGCTTCAATGCCAGCCACAGCATGGGACTCATTTTGTTCGGGTTGATTTTCGGTTTTCTCGCATTGGCTCACGGCCAACTCCTCTTTCGGTCACCGTTCCTACTCGTTGTCGGGCTGGTAGTACTTGGTGGCTTTGTCGTGCTCAGCAAGGTCTATTGGTTTAGTGCCCCCTTCACAGGCACCAGCATTTCTTTGGCCTGCTATGTCGCCAGCATTGCGCTATCGCGAGCCTAACTCAGAACCCGGTGAATGAGTGTAACCGCGATATTTCAACAGTGAGCCGTTCGTTCCCTACGTCGACGCTTGTCCGCGCAACCGAAGGTGTTGCAGGGCGATGGGCGCATCTGCTATCCATGTGTGGTGTATGGAAGAGATCACAAAAGAGGCCGTCCGCGAAATTGAGCAGATTCATTCGAGCTGGATCGAGTTCGAGGTCGCCGGACAAGGTCAGAGTTTGATAGCGTTGTGCGCTGAGGACATTGAGTTGTGGCCGCCTGACGCGCATCCTCTCATTGGACGCTCTGCGGTTTCGGCGGAGATGGCGCGAGCGGCAACGAGGATTCACTGCATTGAGATTGCCAATCGTTGTATTCGAGGTTCAAATGAAATTGCTTACTTGACGGCTAGCTACAAAACCACGTTTTCCTCGGCGGAAGACTCCACTCCCAAACAAGCCCTCGGAAGCCATCTGTGGATCCTGCGAAAGCAGGCTGGTACGTGGGTTATTACCCTCGTGAGCTGGTCACTGCGGGCTCGATAAGATCGACCATCGAAAGGGCTCACAACCTCGTCAATGAGTGCTATCGGGATTTTTCGCCGATTGACCTAGCTCATTCCATTCCAGAGTTGCCGTTTCACGGGGCAGTTTGCTGTCATGTGCTCAATATTTTCTTAATTTTCTAGGCATTCTATATCCCCAAATTTTGGCTTGTTTGAGAGGAAACTGGACTTTTTCAACAGCCACGAGATTTAACGCCAACCGACAGGTTCCGGTTAGCTGACGATCCGAAAGTAAGGGACGAGAAAGTGTATCTAATGCTACCGTTGCTCTGCGGCGCGCGCGAATCGGCCCAGTTCGGTCGACGATCTAGGCCGAAGAGAACCAGCGCATGCACCCGAAATCCGCGTGGGCTGCGGGTAGTCAGATTTGTGTCGTAATTGTTCTCGCAGGGAGAAAACATAATGGCTTCAGATGAGAATCTCTCGCCGGCGCTCGATGACATCAGGGTTCATGTGAAGCTTAAGCTCTTTGCTCTGTGGTCCTCGGTGATGTTCTGTTACATATACGGAGACTTTTTCGGGCTTTTCAAGACCGGGGCATTGCAGGCGATAATCTCTGGAAGGACGCCTGTCGGTGCAATCTCCGAAGGAGTCCTCTTGGGCATGTCCGTATCCGTTGCCATCCCCAGCGTTATGGTGTTTCTATCGCTCGTTTTGCCGCCACGTTTGAATCGTTGGATGAACATCATCTTAGGCGCGGCTTATACAGTGATCATGATTGTGACGATGCGGGGAAATTGGTACTTTTATATCTTTCTCGGGTTCGTAGAGATCACACTGACGGCATTAATCGTCTTTTACGCGTGGACCTGGCCTAAGCAGCGAGCCCGCTAAATTGCTTTAGCTGTGCTGCGGCGAGGGGGTTGTGAGCGTAATCGCGATTTTTCGCCCACCATCGGTTTCGTAACATCAGTTGCCTTCGAGTGTAGCGGCCACAGACTCTTCCCGCCGCCAGGTCGAGAGCCCCGGCGCTCCCAGTGCCAGTGCTCCGAGCGTAGCAGGTTCGGAAGTCGGCATCGTAAGAGCGGCATCCGGTCCTTCGTCGGTACCCTTCGTCGCACCTGCTCTGATGGGCCTGTTAGGAATGGTCTCGTAGGCGTATCCGGTGAGGGTAGCAGCGAAGCGCGAATGGCCGACCGTAACGTTTAGGCGAGCCCAGCCATAGTGAATCTTACCCTTGACGCGGAATTTCAAACCCAGATAGCGGCTGCGGACGTTGACCCACTGACCCGCCCGATTAGCACCATCAGACCAAGCCATCCACCCGCCTGCAAACGGTTGTTTGGGGCCGATAGCCACGCCCCGCGTGAGGTCATAGGCGCAGTACGGAGACCCGATTTGCAGCTGTCTACCGACGACCGCGTTGTTGGCTTGGGCCGGAACGGCGGAGAGGGTCGCGACAATCGTATCGGTGAAAAAACTATAATTGTCGATCTTAAAGTCCGCGATCCCATCGTGGTTGAGGTCGAGTTCGTAAATGTGGTTGGTTCCGATCACGACGTGGGTCTGCGTGTAGATGATTTTGGCCTCTGCCGATTGCGTCAACGCCAACACGCTCACTCCCGCAGCACCAGCCGCGAAGGCATACATGTTGAGCTGTCGATGAATTGATTCGGAGAGGGTCGCGGGAGTTCGAGGCCGGGAGCGGTTCATGAATCCTCCTACAGGCGACAATAATTGTGCTCTCGGCGTGGCCGCTAGTCAATCAGGCCATCAACGCCATCCTAATGTCAGTTATGCCGTACTTGGGCGATTCGTCCTTGCATTCGTGCAGATTGAATTTTTCCTACAAATACCGCTCCGCAGCTGTGGGGTCCCGCTGGAGAGTGGATGGAGTGAAGAACTTGTACTGCGCTAGCCATGAGCGTACCAACCTTGTGCTGAAGATGCTGCTAGGACGCCAGAGCTTGCGGCTTCTTGGCCTTCACTGTTAGTAATTTTACTTTGAATTCCTGCAATCGCTTGCCCTCACTTTTTCGCTCGGTACGTAAGAGTCGGAGGTTGGCTTCATGCGGCTTTACCGGCTGGAGTTGATTCATACACCTTCAGTTTAGCCTCGGCGCGACCCGTGTGCAAAGGGCGATTTCGCCAAGCGGGAAATGATAAACTCAACCCGCTCTAGATTTTCCAGGAGGGAAGCTATGCCGTCGAATCTGAATCCTACCAAGGTGCTATCGGCTTGTTTGCTGTTTAGCGCTTTTTGCGGATGGTTCCCCGAAGTGATCGCGCAGGCCGTTTCCACCAGCAGCGTCGAACACACCACTCTGTACAGTTTCGGGGGCCCGGATGGCGCTGGTCCGTTGTATGGCGTCATGGCTGACAAGACGGGGGCTCTCTACGGTACCACGGTATCAGGGGGTGCTGGCGCGGGCACCGTCTTCAAGCTCATACCGACCGAGTCAGGTTACAGCGAAACCGTTCTCTACAGCTTCCTCGGCGGCTACGATGGCGACGGACCGTTTAGCGGGCTCGTCGCCGATAAGATGGGGGCCTTATATGGCGTCACCCTGGGGGGCGGGAACGGTGCGTGTTTTGGCGGATGCGGAACGGTTTTCAAACTTAGGCCGAAGAAATCAGGGTACACGAAAAGCACGATCTACACTTTCGGGCCCGGCACCGATGCCTCCACGCCTTTGGGCACGCTGGTGTTCGATAAGAAAGGATCCCTGTATGGCGTTACTCAGTACGGTGGCGCGCAGAATGACGGAGCCGTTTACAAACTTACGCCGAGCAAATCGGGCTTTAGCGAAAGCGTAATCTACAGCTTCCGCAACGGCGAAGACGGAGACTTCCCGCAGGCGGGACTGGTGATAGATAAGCAGGGCTCGCTGTACGGCACTACCTTTTATGGCGGCCCCGGAAGCTGCGACGGTGGTTGCGGCACTGTTTTCAAACTCACTCCGTCGGGTTCGGGCTACGCCGAAACGATTCTGTATGCTTTTAAGGACTACACCGACGGCTATCTGCCATTTGCAGCGGTCACGCTCGATGAGAGCACCGGCGCCATATACGGTACGACCTGGTGGGGTGGCACCATTCATGACGGAAATGTGTTCAAACTTACTCCGTCGGGCTCGGGCTACGACAAAACCACCCTTTATAACTTCGATCACCACCTTCACCACGGCACGAATGGTGTACTTCCCCGGAGTCAACTGTTGCTGCAACCGGACGGTACTCTGTACGGGACAGACTTCATCGGTGGAGGCGGATGCAACGGCATCGGCTGCGGGTCGATCTTCGAGCTCAAGCCCTCCGGGTCAGGCTACTCGTTCGCGTACGTTTACAATTTCCTCCACCCCGTGAACGGGGCGGACCCGGAATTCAGCAGCCTGATCGTCGATGCGAAAGGCGCGCTCTACGGGACGACGGACTCTGGTGGATCAAAAACGGACTGCTACGACGGCGGACCCGGTGGTGCGCATGGCTGCGGCACCGTGTTCAAGATCGTGCTGAAGTAACATTGCGACTATGGGTTCTGGGCCCATTTGTGGAGACCCTGCCCAATTCGGGCAAGCTGGGAGCGGCGGTCAAGATTCTAGGAACGGATCTGACGGGCGCGACCAGTGTCACGTTTAACGGCACGGCGGCGAAATTCACTGTAGTTTCCAAGTCCGAAATCAAGACCACCGTACCAACTGGTGCGACCACCGGAACGGTCGAGGTGACGATACCCAAGGGAACACTCAAGAGCAACGTGGTGTTCCGGGTGGCGAAGTGACGCTTTGAGCCGTTCAGAATTAAGGAATCTAGTCCGCCAGGCGTCTCGGCGGCCTTTCTCTTGAATTAAGATCGAAGGTAGTTGCAGGGCTAACTTCTGTTATCAGGTCATAGCGCTCAAACTCCCTGTACTCTGTAGAAGTTGCTTATAGAGGTCATAGCCGCTGGCCGGAGCGAATCATATACAATGGCCCTCAGAGTCGGAGGCTGGGTAATGCGAAGAATGAATGGAGTCCTGTTCCTGGTGTTGATATGCGCGATCACTGCAGCGGCCCGGCACAAAGGATTCGGGAACGACAACTTTGAAAAACCTAGAGCCAGCCGGCACCCCGGGTACTCAGGGTAAGAAAAATAAGAAAACGAAACAGCAGTTTGACTTCTCCTTCGAGGCGTCGGGAAAGACTTACACCTGCCGCACCGGCGAGAAAACGACCGTCAATGCGACCGACTTCGTCGTCGGGTCAGGCCGCAGGACGCACCTTGGTGTCACGGTCGAGCAAGCGTTCCAATACTACGAGCACCTCCAGAGCGTTTGACATGTCTCGCCGTTCCTTCACGCCAAGATCAGCGCGTACTTGCAATAAGCGTTGGTCAATGGCGAGCCTCGTTTCATCGATCTTCGCCCTGAGTTTGGTGTCATCCAACTCGAAGACTGCCGCCTGATAACAAACTCCCCATTCATTATTCGTGTTCATGGCGCGATCTCCGCAACGCTTGAAAATCAAACTATGTCGGCCTGTCTTTCTTAGCAGGATTCGCGGTTACCGACTCGGAAGCCTTCGCCACACACTGAGGCTTTGCTTCCAAGAGTCCGGTCGATCTCCCCAATCAAAGCCATCAACTTTTTGGAGTCCTTTTCCTGCGCGGCCAACTCGCACAGTTCCATCCAACTTTCTTTCTTGTCCCAGACCATAACCGTCTTCCGGGTACATGAAAGCAACTTATATCACATCTGTTTGAACACGTTTGTTAGAAAAGCCGACCTCAGACGCCTCCCCAAAAACCCGCTCCGATTGCCGAACTGACCGCCACCCCGCCCCTACAGCAAACCCTGTAGAGCATTAAATCCTTGTTGTGTTACGCTTTGCGGAGCAATACTCCTCCCCCGCTTTAGCACACGGAGGACCGAATGAGCGCCACGGAAAAAGTTAATATCCTCATGGTGGACGACCACCCTGACAAACTACTCACCTACGAGGTGATTCTCAGCGAGTTGGGCGAGAATTTGATTAAGGCTAATTCCGGCCGCGAAGCCCTCGAACAACTCCTGAAGAACGACATCGCGGTGGTGTTGTTGGATGTCAGCATGCCCATACAGGATGGTTTCGAATTGGCGAACACGATTCGCCAGCACCCCCGCTTTGAGAAAATCGCGATCATCTTCATCTCTGCCGTACACGTGAGCGACATGGACCGACTCGCCGGGTTTGAACAGGGAGCGGTGGATTATATTTCCGTTCCCGTTGTGCCGCGACTCTTACGCGCCAGAGTCAGGGTGTTCGTGGAGTTATATCGAAAGACGCGAGAACTGGAGAGGCTGAACGGCGAGTTGCGCAGGATTTCGAGCCATTTAATAAGGATGCAAGATGAAGAGCATCGGCGCATTGCACGAGAGTTGCACGATGGTTTGGGGCAGGAACTTGCCGTACTCAAGATGACCGTAACCCAGATTCCTCAGTACAACTCGATTGGCGCGAAAGATCGGGCGGCGAATGAGGCAAATGAAATCGTGACTCGCGCAATCCAGCAAGTGCGCAGCATGTCCCATCTCTTGCATCCACCATTGCTCGACGAAATTGGGCTGCTGTCAGCAGTTCGGTGGTACTTGGATGGATTGACGAAGCGCAGCGGCATTGTGACATCGCTCGACGTACAGCCTGCTGATTTCCCACGGCTCACACCCGATCTCGAGACTGCAATCTTCCGCGCTATTCAGGAAGCCCTCACCAATGTCTTCCGGCATTCGGGAGCGCGTAAGACTTGGGTTACGCTGAGTCAGCAAGAAAATCAGGTGGTGGTGACGGTCGGTGACGATGGCAAAGGAGTCGGTCCGGAGATTGCGGAGATGCGAGCCGGAAGTTTGGGCGTTGGTCTGGCAGGAATGAGGCAACGCGCCAAAGAGTTTGGCGGGAAATTGCGACTGACCAATACGAATCCCGGTACGCTCGTTGAAATTGCCATTCCTGCCCAGTGCTTGGTTCGACAGGAAGCGCATGCCACAACATGTGCTCAGTCGGATTGACTCAGTCTGCGGCCATGTCATCTTTGCGAAGGAATTCCCGCTCCATTTCTCGCGCCACTTCTCGCCTACCCGATTGCGCTTTGGGCAACCTAGAGTTCTAAGGTTCTTTTCACCCCAACGCGAAAGGGACGAACACCACGCGCCGCCGTTCGTCCCTTGTCCATCTTTTTCGTGTATCTCGATTCGCAGGTGTACTATTGCCCTGTCCGCTTGTGAGGGCTGTATGCTCCATAAGGGTCAAGAAAGTTCGTCCCGCAGATTGACATGGGTTGACCGACTGACTTTCAAGGGTTGGGGTTGCTCTGAGTGCGATTGGAGGTTCTACCCTTCCGGTCCGCCCATGGGTGAATCTCTAGAAGAAATGAAGCGTAATTTTGAGATGCAACTCTCCGAAGAGTTTGCGTCCCATGGTTGCGCCAAGCACCCTCGGGCTAAAGGGCCGAGGTTTTCCTCGTAGCCACCAACGCATATTTCAGACACTACCGTCTTTTGCGATCAATCTGCGGTCGCGGTGAGCATTAGTACGCGGCTCGCCAGTGCTGAGTTCACACTTCTCGCCCGGAGCGGCACCACAAGTTGGACATTCGACGGCGAGTACTTGTTTGGGATCGAGTTCTTTTGGCATGACTCGGAAATAATGCCCAAACCACGTGCGCCTGAATGTTCAACTTTGAACACTTTGGCGGTTTTGTTTAGGTTTTGGACAGTCACCGATTGGGACGTTCGGCATAGATAGAAATTAACGGTTCTTGGCTTTGCCCTTGCGCTTGCGGGTGCGCTTGGGTAGCAGGATACGCTTAATAGACAGCGGCATTTTACAGCCATTGACTTCGCGGTAGATGCGTTCGATGGTCGTTTCTTTGCGTGGCCTCATGTGCACATCCAGTGCCGAAAATGCTACACCCGAGATGACGAGCCCACGAAACTTGACAATTCAGCGGGCGCGAACCGCTTGCCGCACGCTGGACACTCTATGCTGCCGTGTGAACCTCAGAGGTTCGAGTGGGCCGTTTCCCGTCATCTTTCAGGACCCGGTAAAGCTCTTGCATCAGGTAGGTGAGCCTCTCCGGATCTTCTTCTTGAATGACCGCTTGAGCGAAATACTGCCATGTCTTCCGAGGGTCGCGGGTCAAATTACCCTACCAGTCCGGACTGAAACGAAAGGACGAGAAAAGGCGGTCGTGAGGGTGCGAAATGTCGGCTCCCAACCGACGCTAACCCATGACCGCCCACGAAGCGTGCGTTATGAAAATAGCGCACTTGCCGGGTGCGGGCAATACAGTGTGTTCTGTACCGAACAGTTCCACAGTCCCGAGACAAACTTGCAAGCCCCAGCAGATCGGATGGTCCCTTTAGCAGCCGTTCGCAAGCGTTTCTCGTCCCACCTATTTCGCTACTGCGATCCGCCCACCGTAAGCGAAGTGCTCGGCTTTCGCACCAAGGCACAGCTACCAGTGCCGCTGTAAGACCCTGTGAAGTTAGAGCCTCCGCCTCCAGTACCACCCCCGATTACATAGGCTTTGAAGTCTTCCGGTGTACCGGCATGATCCGAGTTCTTGTACTTGCTGGCTTTGTTATCGTCCACTGGCTTGACGCCCAGATCGTTGTACTTCCGGCTGAAATCGGTGTAGACAGCGGCGGCCCATTGCCAGTTGACCGTCAGACCGGAGGTGTCGCTGGAGAAGGTGGCCTGCCAGATCACGTCCTTTATACCCCCCGGAAGACCGCCAGCAGGCACAGCGAAAGTAAGACCCGCTAACAAGTCGTTGCCAGCGAGCCCAGACGAAGGCAGTTCGGTCTTCCAGCCTAACGGGCTGCCGATTTCGTGGGACAGCCTAGTAAACTCTGTCGTGGCGAGAGTGATCGAACTCGAAAACGTGATCTGGGAATCCGGCACGGTCAGTTGATAGATATGACCGTTTGCGGTGAAGGTGATTCCCGCGTGCGTGGCAAAGATCGTTGCGGGTGCGCTGCCTAGTCCGTTCACCTTGAGCACTGCGTTGAACCAGACATAATCGCCAGCGGGAATAGCCGTGCCGTTGAAGTTTGATTCAATCGCACTGCTGCATTTAAAGGGGTGAGCGAAGGTCGATGTAGCTGCAAGCAGCAAGACACAAATGGTTAATGCTCTCAGTTGTTCACGAATTCTCATACTATGTGTCCTTTCAAAAACCGTTCGCACTGTAGGAGAGAGACCTAGCAGTGTGCACTGCGGAGGGGAGGAAACACGGCGTCCTGAGACTCGTCAGTTTCAGGACGCCTCCGAATTGGTAGCCCTCCCCCGAGAGCCACCAAAGACGCCCAAATGATGGGCAGAAACCCAGTTCTGATCAATACGGTACGACCTGTAGGAACGCTTTAAAAAACACTCATCGGCGGGATTGCTAGCGGGTTGGTACTCCGAAGTCAGCGGGGACCGGGCTGGCGAAGGATGAGGGTGTTCAAGTTTCCAAGGTGCGTGACTGGCATTTCAAACACATCCCACAAGCACCCACCGCGCCTTTGCTGCATTCCGGGCGATTTTCTTCCGTCGTCTGGCCGAGACTGTTTTCATTCTCACTTTCACCGACTTGCGACCCATCGCAGCAAAGTATTCCGACAGCTTCTGTCGATCATCTTCTTAACGTATCCTAAGCCGCTGAGCATTTCAACGCAGCACTGGCTGTGCAGATATTAACGAGAGTGATCCCAATCGTTAAATTATCGTTCCTTGGACTTCTCTCTAAAACCTCCGTGGCGCCACTTTGCGTGACTTTAGCGAGGACTTCCGGACCGGATTGGGGGTTTCCCCATCCACACAAACACCCGTTTCCAGCGTTCAGGCATTTCGGGTCCAACTTCGTAGCGCAAACGCCCCAACAACTCCGAAGCCTCAACCCCATTATCGCTACACCAACGATCACTAACTTGAAGGTAGCGCAGATCACGATCGAGCATCGCGACTGCTGCTGGCACACTCTTCACAAAAACTCTCAGCAATTCCTCCCGCGATTGCAGCAAAGCCGTCTTTTCCTCTAAGGCGTGATTCATCTGGCGCATTGATTCTTCTGCTAGTTTGTGCTCCGTGATGTCGCGGGCGATTCCAGAAATGCCCACGGTTCCGCCACTCGAATCCTTGATTGCCGAAATACTCAGGGACACATTGATTCTTTTTCCGGTTTTGGTGACGCGAGTGGTTTCGAAGTGATCGATTCGACCTCCCGCCCTCAAAATTTCGAGAATCTTGGTTTCCTCGTCCGATAGCTCAGGGGGAAGAAGAATACCAATTGGCTTTCCAACCGCTTCCGCCTCCGCATACCCGTATATCCGCTCGGCACCTGCGTTCCAACTTACGATAATTCCATCCAGAGTTCCTGAAACAATTGCATCTTCAGACGATTCCACAATCGCGGCAAGTCGGAATCGAGCCTCTTCCGCAGTCTTCTTATCCGTAATGTCCTCGACCGTCGCAAGCACGAGTGGAGATGGACGGCTATTCAACAACGAAATACTGAGGCTTCCCC
>Ga0207044_1013_pt1 | contig 62763 bp, 62 predicted proteins | sample Alteio_BWMinCont_68_FD_153300 | JGI IMG/M metagenome (GOLD analysis project Ga0207044, IMG submission 153300) | Enriched cells from forest soil in Barre Woods Harvard Forest LTER site, Petersham, Massachusetts, United States -... | ecosystem: Environmental > Terrestrial > Soil > Temperate forest >... | reverse complement strand
CCGACCCGACTCCGTTCAGCTTCCGTACCAAACGCGTAGCCCATCACGATTCGCAAGTGCCATGCTACATTGCATGGACCACCCCCGAAACCCAACGCATCATCCGCGAGAACGTCCATCGCTCGCCCATGTATAGCGGCCAGATTCAATCCATCGGCCCACGATATTGTCCATCCATCGAAGACAAAATCGTAAAGTTTCCCGACAAGACCACGCATCAACTCTTCCTCGAACCCGAAGGACTGAACACCCACGAAATTTACGTGAACGGCATGAGCACTTCGCTGCCGGTCGAGGTTCAGTTGGCAATCCTGAAGTCGATCCCCGGCCTTGAGACCGCGGAAATGTTGCGGCCCGGCTACGCCATCGAATACGACTCGATTGATCCGACTGAACTCGAGCGCACGCTCGAGACCAAGCAGATCGCCGGGCTATTTCTCGCCGGCCAAATCAACGGAACCAGCGGATACGAAGAAGCCGCCTGCCAGGGCCTGATGGCGGGGATCAACGCCGCATTGAAAGTAAAGAGTGAGCCACCCTTAATCCTCGATCGCACCGAAGCCTACACCGCGATTCTCATCGACGACCTGATTTCCAAGGGCACCAACGAACCCTATCGCATGTTCACCTCGCGCGCCGAGTTCCGACTCCATCTGCGCATCGACAACGCCGACCGCCGGCTGACCCCACACGGCCGCAGAATTGGATTGATCCCCGACGCAGCCTGGGCCGACTACCTGGCCAAGCAGCAACGCCTGCAAGCAATGAAACAATTGCTGGAGCAAACCAGACTCACCAGCGCGTTACAGGAAAAGATCTCCCTTACAGAAATCTGTCATCCCGAGAGGAGTGAGGCGCAGCCGAACGAAGTCGAGGGACCGAGTGTTTCTCCGGTGCAGGCGAATCATCTTTCTGCCGCCACAGGTCAGACCCTCGCCCAACTGCTAAAGCGCCCCGAGATCGTAATCGAGACCCTGGTTCCACTGCTACGCGAACTTGAACCGGCATTCTTTGAAAGAGAGCAAATCCGTGTCGATCCGCGCGAACCTGTGGCCGCTCTTTCTTCCGAAGTGCGAAACGAACTCAAGTCAGTCGAAACCGAAATAAAATACGAAGGCTACCTGCTACAGCAACAGCGCGCCATCGACCGCCTGAAAAAGGCCGAGCAGCGCGCGATCCCTGACTGGTTCGATTACAACTCGGTCAGCGGCCTCTCCAAGGAAATGCAGGAGACCCTGCTAAAGATAAAACCACGCACCCTGGCCCACGCTTCCCGCATCCCCGGAGTCACCCCAGCCGCAGTGTCGTTAGTGCATGTCTACATCGAAATTCAAGCCAAGCGCCGCCAACAAGCTGCCGTCCTCTAGTTCACCCCGGGACATCCCGGCGTAGAAGTCCGAAAACGACCAGTCTTATTGCCTCCGATGATCTATCCTGTTCGCGAGTCCAAAGCAATGAACCGGTGCTACACCCAAATCGAAAGCCCGCTAGGGCCGTTGCTGTTGGCCGCTGACGAAGCTGGCCTGCGCGAAATCCTTTTCGTGAATGGACGCCACCTGGCCCAGCCGGAATCTTCCTGGATAGAAAACCGCGCCCCGCTGACCGAAACCATCCGTCAGCTCGAAGCTTATTTCGCCGGTGACCTCGAAAACTTCAATTTGCAACTGGCACCAGAGGGCACACCATTCCAGCTCGAAGTCTGGCAGCGCCTTTGCGACATTCCTTACGGCGAGACGATTTCTTACGGCGAACTGGCGGGCCGAATCGGAAATCCCAAAGCCTCCCGCGCCGTAGGCCTTGCCAACGGCTCCAACCCTATCCCCATCGTGATCCCCTGCCACCGCGTCATCGGCAGCAACGGCAAGCTCACCGGATACGGTGGCGGCCTTCCCATCAAAGAAAAGTTGCTCGCGCTGGAGAAACGTCAGTTGCGTCTGCTTTGATCCCGCCCTCCTCGCACGGCGGAATCGCTGCCCGGACCCGCGGGACGGCCCAGTTAGGTTAAAATACGAACTGCTTTCACACTTCGCGAGGATCCCGGCTTAATGCGGTACGTCCTGATTTTATTGACACTTCTTGGCTTCATTGCATCCGGTCTGGCTCTGCGTGAACACTATCGGACAGACTCGTCTCCCTGCAGCATCAATGAACACTGGGACTGCGGCATCGTCAACCACAGCCCGTTCGCGGTCCTGGCAGGAGTTCCCGTTGCGGTCATTGGGATGGCAGGTTATGTGATTCTGGCCGCGCTTGCGCTTAAGCGCGCTTACGGCTTATTTCTTGCCGCAGCCTTGGTGGGCCTGTCGTTTTCGCTTTACCTGGCACACGTGGAAGCTCACATCCTCGGCGTGTGGTGCATCTATTGTGTTGCCTCACTCGTGGTGATTTCTTTGCTAACTTTGTTGGGCATTGGAACCGTTGTGCTTTCGCGTACGCGCACTGCGGATACGGTACATTAAATTAAGATCAGAGACTCATCCTATCTATGAAAAGCACCTTGGGTATATTTGCTCTGTCGGTCGTAATGTTCGCTTCGATGGCCTTCGCGCAAGAATCCATCAACCCGGCCCTGCGTCCACCGAAAGGTTCGCAGATCGCCATCGTGGTCTTTGAGGATCTGCAATGTCCGCAATGCCGGCGTCTGGCTCCTCTGGTTGCGCAAGCAGGCAAAACGTATAAGATTCCTGTCGTCCGCCACGACTTTCCCCTGCCCATGCATAACTGGTCCTTTCAGGCAGCCGTCATTGCGCACTATTTCGACAGCCGCTCCCCGCAGCTTGGGATAGATTTTCGCGATTACATCTTCGAACACCAGCCTGAAATCTTTCCCACCAACCTGCGCCAGTTCGCAGAGAAGTTCGCCGCCGATCACAAAGTGGATTTGCCTTTTGTGGTCGACCCCCAGGGAAAGTTTGCCGCTGAAGTGAATGCGGAACGCGAGTTGGGCAAAGCACTCCAACTCGAGCACACGCCGACCATTTACGTCGTGAATAGCAAATCCAAGAGCCATCCCTTTATTGAAGTGAAAGAGCCGAGCGACCAACTGTTTCAGACCATCGATGCCGTGAAGGCCGAGTAATAGACTTACTGCACCGTCATCCGCGAGAAGGAGATATTTGTATGGCGCTAAGCTTTGCCAAAGATATTCGCCCGCTTTTTCGCGACACTCCCGATGTGGATACGATGAAGGATTTTGGCCTCGATCTTTCGTCGTTCGCCGACGTTAAGGCCAAGGCGAAAGAGATTTATGCCAAGCTCCTCGACGGGAGCATGCCCTGCGACGAACCCTGGCCGAAGGATCAGACTGCCCGCTTCAAGCAGTGGATGGACGAAGGCACGGCACCTTAGCCTTACCCTCGTTCAAACGCGTGTTTCTTCTCCAACTCCTCGAGCGCTGCCCGCATATCGGCTTCAAACTTCGACGCCTGTTCCATCAACGAAGGATTCGCTGTTGCCCATTCCCCATCCAGCGTGATCAGACCCTTAGCCTCGACCTTTTGGGCGATCTCTAGCAGATGCTCCGGCGAAGTCTCGACGTACATGGCTTCTGCAGGATCCGCGATCCAAACCTTGCCACCCTCCAACCGCGTCTGCCAATACACCTTTCGCGCCACCAGCAACGCTATCTCCTCATTACTGGCTTTGCCGAATACCCATTTATTGTGTTTGAAATCGTAATGGCGACTGGAAAACTGCACTGGCACGAGCTTGCCTGACTTCACAAACTCCAGTTGCCGCCGGTCGACTTCTTTGCGCAATGCGTCGATGAGGGGATTCTCCACGTCCTTCGGTTCGAGCGAGGGCAGGACCTCGCGCACGGTCGCCGAAAGATTTACCGCCACCGGTGCGTGCAATCCTGCAGAGTTCTCTAGCCGGATGTCGCCATGCAGGAAGAAAAAATCCGCTCCCGAAGTAGATTTGCGAAAAGGCCATTGCAGATGAAATGAAAGTGGCAACCCAGTCAGGGTCACGTAGATCTTTTTCTGTTCGTTTCCATTACCTGCTGCGCTCATTCTCATCCGTCGAAACAAGAGTCCGCTTCGTCGATATTCTACTCCGAGCAGGCTCTGCCACTGCAAAGAGGAAACAAATCTGGCCTTTCATCCCACTCTTACTTTCTTGATTCTTATCCGACGAGATTCCCGTGAACGACAAAAAGGCGGCCCGAAGGCCGCCTCACCGAGAACTGACAACTAAGAACTGAGAACTGAAGATAACTACCGTCCCGCCGCCGCGCCTTTGGCCAGTCCATTCGAAGCGAGCTCGCCAATCGCCATTAACGAAGCGATTTTCGCCACAACATCAGCCATGCTTCTTCCGGTATCGGTGTTTGCATCCACTGCGGGATGCCCTTCCCCGTCGGTGTGCATGACTAGAACACGCGTGGCCGACTGCGTTTTCTTGATCACGTAAGGCAGATGGTGCCGATCATTCCTGGTCAAAGTCGGACCAAGAATTACCAGATCAAACGTCCCCCGGCGCACTGCCTCGTCGATCCCTTTGCGACCCACCGCGGTCTCGACCTGATGGCCCGCCTTTTGAATAGAAACTGCTTGTGAGGCAACCACTTCCGCGTCGCCCTCACCGTAGAGAATCTTGAGCTGAAATGACGACTTCTCACTCTTTGCCATAATGTGATTAGAGCCAGCCTTTCTTGCCGCTGAACTCTCACGGTAGCAACGGACTCAAGATAAGAGAACGTCACCGAAGACCAATCCCAGACAGGAAATATCGCGACCCGGATCTGACCCACCGTGTCTTAGTTCGCGACGCGGTTCGCCACGCGCAATCCCACGTCCTTTAAGGAGCCAATGCCTGCGCGGATTTTCCCTGCAATTGCACTTCTACCGAAGTACAATGAACCCGCATTGCTTGATTTCAAAAAAGTCTAGTCCGCGGAGGAGCACTTCATGCGTGTGCTAGCCGTCTGCCTCGTCTTGTTTGCGCAATCTCTTCTGGCCGCAGCCGCTCAGCAGAAAGATCCGACCGACCAAACCGCAACCGCTAGTTGCGATTTTGCCGACGGCCTGGAGGTCAGCGTGGAATACAACAATTCCGCGATGGGCGACAAAGACCAGCCTCGCAACGGCAAAGTCTGGCTGCCGGCCGGATCTCCACTGACTCTTTTCACCCAGGTTCCGCTCATTCTGAATCATGTGGAACTTGCCGTAGGCGCCTACAGCGTTTACGTGATTCCAAATAAGAAGGAGTGGACGCTGATCGTCAGCAAGAATGTCACCAGCCCCAAAACCTACGATGAGAAACAGGACCTGGTGCGCGCTCCCATGGAAATCGGTGGAGTTGACTCGCCGCCCAAAAAGCTGCAAGTTTCTTTCGCCCACACCGCACCGAAGGTATGCAGCATCCGCTTGTACTACGAAAAGACAGGAGCCTTCGCGGAGTTCAACGAGAAATAGAATTTAACCCGTGAGGCGCTGGAGGAAAGCCGACGGAGCACGCCGTGAGATAGAGTGGGGAAATCGATGAGCCCCAGTGAGGCGAAAGACACAACGCTACGTTCCCACCCGCGCTAACACTTCCCGCACCACACCCGCATCCGTTACCTGATAACGATCCTCCGCCGGATACAAAGCCCCGCCGAACGTAATCCCCGGCCGCGCCTGCGTCGAGCTATCGGACGCCGTCCTCCACGCCGTCAAATGAATCTGCCGGCACCCGGTCCGCTCAACCACCTCTTTCACGTTCCAAACCTGAATCCCACCGCCCGGCAGAATCTCAATCCGATCGCCCGCCCGCTCAATCAGCTTCTTGATCAACTCCGCTCCCTCGGGCACGCTGTCTTTTTGTCCGCTGGTAAGAACCCGCGTAATTCCCAAATCCACCAGTTGCTCCAGCGCCTCAAACGGATCAGGAGTGACATCGAACGCCCGATGAAACACAGCCTGCCGCGTCCCGATCAACTGCCGAATCCGCCTGGATCGCGCAACATCAACTCGTCCATCCGACTGCAAAATGCCAAACACCACACCCTCCGCCCCGTTCTCAACCGCACCTTCCGCGTCGCGTTCCATAGTAGCCATCTCTGCTTGCGAGTACGCAAACCCTCCGCCGCGCGGACGAACCATCACCATGATCGGAATCTTTACGCGTCGCTTCGCCTCCAGTATTGTCCCCAGTGAAGGCGTCAACCCGCCAAGAAAAAGCGCGGAGCAAAGTTCGACCCGTTCTGCCCCACCCTTTTCCGCTTCAACCGCGTCGTCAATCCCTCCACAACAGATCTCCAACAGAACATGTCCCATGCGGTTCCCTCGTCGCTCGGAATATCGGCACAACGATGCAAATCATGCAGCCCCAATCTGCAACTTCTGGCACAATCATCGCATGCGCGCTCTTTTGTTTCTTCTTCTCACCACCGCTCTCGCCGCCCAAACCATCCAGAAATCCAACACCACCGAAAACCTGCGCGGCATCAGCGTGCTCGCGAACGGAGTCGCGTGGGCCAGCGGCACTCACGGAACTTATCTCCGCACCACCGACGGCGGAAATTCCTGGCAAGCCGCCCAAGTCCCCGGCGCCGACGCTCTCGACTTCCGCGACGTGGAAGCCTTCAGCGCCGATCTCGCTTACCTGCTCAGCGCCGGACCCGGCGAGCAGTCACGCATTTACAAAACCATCGACGCGGGTAAAACCTGGGCGCTGCAATTCACCAACAAGAATCCCAAAGGCTTTTTCGATTGCATGGCTTTCTGGGATTCTGCTCACGGCATCGCCGTCGGCGACCCAGTCACCGACAATTCGGGCACGCTGAGATTTGAATTAATTTCGACCGAAGATGGCGGCAAGACTTGGAATCCCCTTCCACCCGACTCCATCCCGCCAGCGATCGAGGGCGAAGGCGCATTCGCCGCCAGCGGAACCTGCATCACCATCCAAGGGACAGCCAACGTGTGGTTTGCCACCGGCGGTAAGGCCGCGCGCGTTTTCCACTCAACGAACGCCGGCAAAACCTGGACCATCGCCGAAACTCCAATCATCCACGGCCAGGACTCCACCGGCATTTTCTCCATCGCCTTTCGCGACGCGACCCACGGAGTCATCGCTGGCGGAGATTACAAACATCCCGACCAGGACGGCCCCAACCTCGCCTTCACCAACGACGGCGGCCTCACCTGGACTCTTTCCCCATTTTCACCGCAAAGGTACTTTTCCGCCGTAGCTTTTGCCCAGCCCCACTCGGACAGCGGAGCCATCGTAATTGTGGGATCCTCCGGATCCGCCTACGAAGATGACCCCGCGAAAATGTCGGGACAGAAAACGCCATCCCAGAAAACATCAGAGAAAACCTGGGACTGGAGTCTGAACGCAGTAAGCGTCAGCTCAAGCGAAATCATAGCCGTAGGCCCCAAAGGCCTCATCGTCAGTATTCCGCCCGCCCGCTAACCCGCCAGACATACTCTGCCAGACATACTCTTCGCTTTATTGGTTTTGTCCATCCCAGATGACAATTCCCTGACAATCACCAATCAACGAGACAAAAAGATGACGATGATTTGACTCGCCGCTGACCGCCGCATGACAACGTAACTTCTCGCCCACCCTAATCTCACCATACGACGCAAGAGATTTCGTAAATCGGCTTAGCCGATCGAGGAAAAATTCATGAAGACCATCTCGTTATTTGCATTGGCCCTGACTCTCGGCATGGGAACAGCCTCCATGCTGAACACCGATAACCACAATTCAAATCAGGCAGTTCAGAACGCAGACGCTGCATTTCGCGACGGATTGTATCTGGGTAAACTCGCCGCCGAAGCTGGCACCGAACCCCATGTCGCCCGCGGCCGTTGGGCAACACTCGGAGATCGCGCGTTGTTCTCAGCCGGCTATCAAGAAGGATATCGCGGGTCTCTCGCCAGCCGTCGAACTCCGACCACGCCCCAGGCCGAATAACCGAGCGCGCCAGGTGCGCTCACAACAACTTTCGAGGCATAAGCCTCTTCGAGGTGCAGTATGAAATACAAAACTTTGCTCGCCGCAATCGCGCTCGTCCTGACTATTTCTATTTCCAGCCGGCAGATCGTGAAGGCAGCGCCAGCTACGACCAGCCCCAGCATTCGAGGCAAGGTCAAATTCGAAGGAACCGTGCCCAAGGCCAAGTCAATCAGCATGGCCGCCGACCCAAGCTGCGCCAAGCAGCATCCTGGACTCATTTCCACCCCAGAAGTCGTCACCGATTCCAAAGGTGACTTGCAAGACGTGCTCGTGTTCATTTCCGACGGCTTGGGCGATCGCACCTTCGATCCACCCGCCCAACCTGTGGTCATCACGCAAAAAGGCTGTCTTTATCAGCCTCACGTCCTGGCGGTACAGGCCAACCAGCCCATCGAGGTGGTGAATGAAGATCAGACTATGCACAACATTCATCCCACCCCAACCAACAATCGGGAGTGGAACAAAGCTGAGCTTCCGGGAGCCAAGCAGGAAGAGGCGTTCGCGCGAGAAGAAATCGCAATCCCGGTCCGATGCAACATCCATCCCTGGATGCGAGGCTACATCGCGGTTCTGAAAAATCCCTATTTCGCCGTGACCAAGCCGGACGGCACTTTTGATCTGCCCAATCTGCCGCCCGGAACCTACACCATCAAAGCATGGCACGAGAAACTGGGCACGTCCACGCAGACCATCATCGTCGACGCAAACCAGACCAAGGAAATCAGCTTCGTCTTCAAAGCCATGTAAATCGAAATGCGAGGCCGCCCGCGTAAACGGTGTCGAAAAAAAGCGACGATCGACGCGGGTGGCCGCGCCGGCTCGAGCGTGCTGTCGCGAGTAGAAAACGAGACCGTTATTCAGTTGGGCAGAACCGAAAATCAAACGTAACCACGACCGTCCCGGTTTTCTCATCGGGGTTCAGGTGTATGCGTGATTCGGGGGATGTATCGGCTGGCATCAGCGAGATATGATCCCGGACGAACATACTCGCGAGTCTCCTGTTGTATATGTCCCCCGGCTTAACCAGCAGGTCCTTTTGCGTATCGCGCGAGACATTCTCGTCAAGGCCCAGCACATTAACACTCCGTACGAGAAATTGCTTGCCTTCGTCAATGTCGATATCGAGGCCGATCAGCATGCGTGCCTCATCGAGGTGGGTGTTCGGAATGGACGTAAGGTTGATGTAGCCCATGTCCCCATAGGCGTTTCTGAGAGTTTCCAAACCCTTTGCAATCTGTTCCCGGCTGAAAACATCGCCATCCTTGATCGGAAAAAGACTGCGCAAGGCATGCGCGTTGCTTATTGCTCGATTGTTCTTGAACGTGATTTTCTCCAACCGGTACTGTGGCCCCTCAACCACTTGGACGGCCACTGCGATCCGATTTGTGCCGGGGCCGCTGGTCAGCGTCTTGGCGTCCTCTTGAACTTCGACCTTGAAGTATCCGCGATTCTGCCACGCCGCTCTCACTCTCTCGGCCACTTCGGACGCCACGCCTTCAGGGGAACCACTGTACTCCCGTCGCTTGAGTGACGCCGCGATCCGCTCCTGTTCCGAGATTGCCATATGAAGATCACCCTCCAAGAGCAGTTCGGCTACAGTTACTTGGGAACTGGAAGATTGCTCGCCAACGGATGACGAGGATGGTCGACAAACTCCAGCGTTCTGAGTTTTGGCAAGGGCGGCCTGAGCAAGCTGCGCACTCATCAGCGAATTGCAACCCAAGAAGTAAGCTGCGTACAGTAGAACCAGCTTTCCCATGCTCATGCGCGGCATTATAAGCCTGTTTTCTGAGAGGACACCGGCGCGTCCTTCTGCGCCCGCCCTGATCAATAAGTCGCAGAGAAGCCGTTCAGCACCCCATTATCGTCCGTGTAAGCTCCCACGATCACATTGTGGTCATTGATCCCGTAGCCGAAAGTCCGATCGCCTTTGGGCACATGAAACTTGTAGACCTTGCCCGCGTGCCGCAGCGCCCCACCGTAAGTATCGCCGGTGCCCTCCCAGGAATAAACAATGTCTCCAACATTGTTGATCGCGGCAGCGTCCGAGTTTGGCTCGCCCGGCACATTAATCTTTGTGTACTTCTTGCCGTTATAGAGCGACGATTCCGAATCAAAGCTCCCATCCAGCCAGACCTCGGTCATCGTTCCTGCATTGTTGATACCTCCGCCCAGCGTGCCCTGAGATCCCGGCACATTCAGCGTGGCGTATTTCCCGCCCTTCAATAGGAATCCGTGCGAACCCTTCGAGTCCGCAAAATTTCCATTGATGGCGCCGCTATCGTTGATCCCGAGCGCCTGCGACCCAGTCGCTCCCGCCGGGCCAATGTTGGTGAACTTTCCCTTCTGATACAGGAAAGCCTTCGCGGTGTGGCTGGAAGTCGCGTAATAGCCCACGATCGCGCCACTTTTGTTGATCCCGAAACAATAGGTGTCCGTTCCCTTCGGATCATCAATCTTTGTCAGCTTCCCGCCCGAGAGCTCGAACCCATGCCGCACCCCGCCGCTGTCGACGTATGATCCGACCATGGTCCCGGCATTGTTGATTCCATAAATACCCGTGCTTTGCGCCCCCGCAACATTGATGGTCTTGAATTTGAAAGTTAACCCCGGCGTCTGAGCAGCCGCATTCGCGAATAGCAGCGCCAGACCCAACCAGATCAGGCTTGAGCGTCTCATGGATTTCTCCTCAGAAAAGAATTGTGCCCTGGGAACGGCCGAGCAAGAAATTTCAGCGTACCAAGCTATCCGTGATCCCAAGCCCTGTCAATGGAGCTAAGCTTCCCTAATCGGCTTTGTCATTAATCGGCCTTTGTCATTGGTTGTTAAATTTGTCATTCCGATAAATTGTCATTCATTTTAAGTTTGTCATTCCGAGACGGCGAAGCCGTCGAGGAATCTGCTTCCCGCCCTTTCGCGAAACTTCAACCCCGCCCGTACTCCGTAATCTCCCCGTCCACCGCCACGGCGACATACTTGTGCGTAGCCAAATCTCGAAACTGGACCACCTGATGTTTTTCGCGCGCCAGTTTTCCCCACCGGCTCGGCTTCTCACGATTCTGCTCGATCACCTCAAACACGCGCCCGCCCAACTTAAACTCCACCATCCGCAACCGCCCACTCCCCACCCGCTTGACCCGCAACTTCTGCCCATCGTCAAGCACGACTTCATCGCCAGTCATAAGCTGCAACGCCACCGATTGCAGCACCTTCTGTTCCTCTGCTGTGAACATGTCCGTCTAAACCGAACAAAAATCCCACTTTCCCTAAGAACATGTGCGACGGTCGCCTTCGGTCGCGCCCGAATCCGGTCAGTCGTCCCACAGTTTACTCTTCAGATTCGCAACTCCTTCCGAATTTTTCAGAGCCTCATCAACAACCCAACTGAGAACCGAGAACCAGGAACTGACAACTGAAAGAAAAACTCCACTTTCTATCGGCTACGCCAGAGATCGCGCCCAAGAAAGTCGTAAATATCGCTCCGGAGACGGCCCGCCATCCCACAGTTTACTTCCGAGATTCGTGCCCAACCGAATTCAGCGGCAGACATCCCGCTCATAGCTGATCGTAAGCATCTCCCACATGAGACACAAAACCCCAGCCCAAGACATCAGATCGAGACCCAAATCCGCCAAACGTCCCACGTATTTAATACTCGAATTCGTGCCAATCTGAATTCTGCAATTGGCAATCTAAGGCGACAGCCGCGAAGCGGCGGAAGAACGCAGCCCACGGCGCGAGCCGTGGGTAAAACATCGAGAAATGACCAGCCCTGAAAGGGCGAAAGAATGGTTGCAAAGCAAGCCCGCAAACTCTGCGATCACGCGTCGTAAGCCAGAAGCCTGAAGCCTAACGCCTAACGCCCACCCTTCAACATCCCCACCACGCGATCAAAATCCTCGAGCGTTGCATACTCAATCTCAATCTTTCCCTTGCCCTTGCGATCGCGAATGCGCACCCGCACTCCCAAGGTTCGTTCGAGCTCCGTCTGAACGTGCCGCACATTCGGATCGACCCAGCGCGCCGTTCCCGGCTGCTTCTGCTTTTGCAAAGGCACATTCGTGTTGAAGACCAGGTCTTCGAGTTGCTCGACCGACATATGTTTCCGCACCGCTTCATCGGCAATCTTCGGAATCAGGTTCGGATCGAGCAACGTCAACAGCACCCTCGCCTCGCTGAACCCCAGCCGCCCCTCCTGCAAGTATTGCGTCACCGAATCCGGCAGCCGCAACAGTCGCATGTAGTTTGAAACTGATTCGCGAGAAATTCCCACACGCTGCCCGATCTGCTCCTGCGTGAGTTTGAAATCCTGGCTCAACTTCGAAAATGCGGTCGCCTGCTCCATGCAATTCAGATCCTGCCGCTGCAGGTTCTCGACCACCGTCATCTCCGCCGCCTGCTGATCGGAGACTTTGCGCACAATCGCCGGAATCGTGCTCTTGCCAGCAATCTTCGAAGCCCGGCAACGCCGTTCCCCCAGAATCAGAACATAACGCCCCTCCGCGCCCGGCCGAACCGAGATCGGCTGGATAACCCCGTTCACCCGGATCGAGTCCGCCAACTCCTCCAGCGTGGTCGCGACAAAGTCTTCCGAGGCCGGTTCATCTTTGGCGAAATACCGTGTCTGATACGGGTTCTCATCAATCAGCTCAAGCGGGACCTCGACCACCGCTTGGCCCCGCGCAGCCTGCGCATGCACCTCAGGCAAAACTCCAGACTGTGGTAAGGGTGGCCCACCCGCTGGGCCAGACTCCACCACCCGCGGCCCAGAAGGCAGCAACGAATCCAACCCCCGCCCCAAAGCCCGTCGCTTCTCGATCCCTTTGTCGATCGTCTTGTCCGTACCCGCAGCCACAGTCGTGGTCATAAACCCTCCCCCGAAAAATTTGTCATCCTGAGCGCAGTAGCTGCTTCGCGAAGCGAATCAGCTACGGAGTCGAAGGACCTGCTGGCCGTTCGTACAACCAAGCTGTCGCAAGGAATTCGCACCAAAATCACGTGGGGATAGCCGACCCTACGCAACGTCGCGCAACTCAGCGGAAGAATCCAGCCCGCCATATGAACGCCAAGAAAAACACGACGCTCACAGTAGTACAGATGTTGAACAGCAATATTAGCCTGCCCTCGGGATAAGAGCGGTGATATTGCTTCTTAAGTTTCCCCATTTTCCCCAGATACCAGTCCGCATACTCGAACTGTTGAGCCTCTGGGACCTTAAGATTAACGTCTTCGACCATCCTGTACACCATCAGAACCGAAGCCAAAAGAGTACTGACCCAGCCTCCGAAGAGGCCAAGGAGCAAAGCTGACTTCCCAGTCATTAACACCCCCGTGAAGCGAGAAGAGAAGCGAGTCCAGGGCATGTTAGCAACGCCCACTTAGTTAAGCCTCGGCCAAACATATCGACGCTCATCGATCTAATATATTGATGGTCGTCAATTTATTCCGTTCCTTGATCCACCGCTTCCACCGCGGAGCATTCACCGCCTGCTTCTCCTCACCCGCGACAGGAATCTCAACCGGCGCAGGCATCTCCTGCGCGGGCAGGCTGTGCCCAATGATCTCCTTAGCCAGCTGAATGTAGCTCTCTGCACCACGCGATCGCACATCGTAAAGCAACACAGGCTTCCCGTGGCTCGGCGCTTCAGCCAGCCGTACGTTGCGCGGGATTGTGGTCTTGCACAGCTTCTCGCCAAAGTATCGGTCGAGCTCCGCTGTGACTTGTTGAGCCAGGTTGGTGCGATCGTCGAACATGGTCAGCACCACGCCCTCGATCGTGAGCTCGGGATTCAACGACGTCTTGATGCGCTCAATCGTATCGAGCAGCTCCGACACGCCTTCAAGAGCGAAGTACTCAGCCTGCATCGGAATCAGAATCGAGTCCGCAGCCACCAGCGCATTAAGCGTCAGCAGATCTAGCGCAGGAGGACAATCAAGCACGATGTACTTGAAGCGCTCGCGCAAAGGCGCGAGCGCATCCCGCAAACGAAACTCCCGACGCTCCGCGTCGATCAGTTCCAGGTTCGCGCCGATCATGTTCTTGTGCGCCGGGATGATCCAGAGCTGATCAAGCTCAGTCTTGTGCAGGGCCTGCTCGGCAGCGGCCTCGCCCATTAGCAAGTGATAGGTGCTGATTCGTTCAGGATTCTTGACCAAGCCCAGTCCGCTGGTGGCGTTCGATTGCGGATCGCAATCGACCAGCAGCGTGTCGACCTCTGCCGCAGCAATCGACGAGGCCAGATTGATTGCGGTCGTAGTCTTGCCTACGCCGCCCTTCTGGTTGGCAACCGCGATTACGCGTCCCATTTAGTTTTTGAAGAATCGGAGAGACCAATTCAGAATAGGCCGAACCGTTGTGCATTTGCAATGACAGATTTCGGTGCAGCGTAATCACTAAGACATATTGTTGCAGCCATAGCGACTTACGGATGTTTCTGGCCTGCCTTTTGCACAGAAATGTTCCACGTGGAACATTCGTTCGGGGAATGTCTCTTGAATGTTCCACGTGGAACACTTTGTCTGCTTGGGCGTGGGAGCATCCTACATTGCGAGGTTTGCACATGCATTTTCGCACTGGGAATCACTTCAGCTTCAGAATTTAATGAGTTGGCTTGCAGAAAGGAATAATTTCCTAGGTTCCCATCCCACTTGTTACTTTCTTGGTGCACCCTGTGCTAAGGCTGTTGCCTGATCTGGTTCGCGTGGTTCATGTCTTCTCGGGAACGCCGATGACAAGAATGCGGCTTGCGGATAGGGGGATGGGTAACGGGGGCGACCATTTGAATCCCGGAGTGAGGTCGCTGAGTTGCGTCAGCTGAGCTTGGCTGATGAGAAGCGCGAGGCGCCCTGTGGGGGCAACCAGGCGGGCCGCGATGGGGAGGGCGCTCTCGAAGCGTTCGACTGCGCGGAGGGTTACTGCTTCGGCGGGTGCGTTGGAAAAATTCTCGGCGCGTCCGGAAAATACATTGATGTCCGTCAATGTAAGTTGCCGGGCAACCTCGCGCAGGAAGGTTGCTTTCTTCTGGTTGGACTCGATCAGCGTCAGCTCGATGTCGGGCGTCCAGATTTTTATCGGCAGGCCGGGGAAGCCGGCGCCTGAGCCGAGGTCGATTACGGAGCACGAGCGAGGACGCTCGCGCCCACGTTCAGGGAAGAGATGGCGGGCGGCGAAGAGGGATTCGCCGAAGTGGCGAGTTACGATTTCTTCCTCCGCACGGATGGCGGTGAGGTTGATACGGGCGTTCCAGCGAAGCAATATATCGATGTACGTCGATATGTTTTGCAGTTGGGTTTGGGTGAGGACAGCAGATTCCTCGCTTTGCTCGGAATGACAAGATGAGGGCTCGGAATGACAATCTTCAAGAGGATCGGGATTCGAGATCGCGAGGAAGGGTTGGAGCAGTTCGGCGATGCGAATTGTGTCCATCGGCTTTGAGATTGTAGACGGCAAGAAGGAAATCTCAAATCCTCCTCCATGAATGCACTTAATTCTGGGGTAACCTCCAGGCGCTATGGCTATCGGGCACAATTGGAGATGTCCTTCGGGTATCTGAGCGGGCTGGGATACGGCTGCTACACTCGCGAGTTATGGCAGTAATGAACGAAGAAACACCGGTCGTGGGCGCGGATAAAGTTCATGCGCTGGTGCAGTTGCTGCGCACCCGGTCTTATGAAGAGATCCGGCAGCGGATGTATGACAATCCGCCGGGAAGTCCGTGGTGGTCGGCTTGCAAGATAGAACTCGATATTCGCAATGGGGAGCAGATCGCGGCGGCACTTTCAGCGACCGCGCGCGTGCTGGAAAAATCGCGGGCGTCGACCCAGCACTTTGAGCAGTTAGCTGAGACTCTGCATGAGAGCACGAAAGAGGTGCTCGAGATGCTGGCTGGGACTAAAGAGGCGGGGCGGCGGTTGGAGATCGCGGTTTATGTGACCATCGGGATCACGCTGGTGCAATTGTTCAATTTGATTTTTGAAGTGTTTCGAAAACGGTGAGGGTGGTGGGTGAGTCATCGAGTCGGCCAATCTGGCGCATGCCAGAGGAGTGGAACTTTGCGGTTTAGCGATTGAGAAATTCGACCAGCTTAGGGATGACTTGATTCGGCGCTTCTTCCATGAGCCAGTGGCCGGAATTCCGAACGACCACGCCTTCGACATTCGTCGCAACGAGCCGGCCCTGTTGAATAAGAAAATCGCCAGAGGCTTTTTCACCCGTTAGAACAAGCATAGGCATGGCCAAGGGGGTCTGGGCAAACCTGGCGAAATCCTCGGCGTCCTTCTCAAATGTGTGAAAGTACTCGAAGCCAGAGCGCATCCCGCCGGGGCGGGCGTACTCTCTTGCGTAAAATCGACGGTCGCGTTCCGGAACGGAATGGGCGGGATTGGCAGCGAAATCGTTCCAAAAATGCTCGAAATAAATGCGCTCACGGCCGTGAACCAGAGCGAGCGGCGTCTTGCCGTAGAAATGGAAATGCCAAAGATCGCGCATCAGCCAAACATCGCGCCACTTACCCACGCCAGGCAGGAAGGCATCCATCAGCGCAATGCGATCGACCTCGTTCGGATATTGCGCCGCATAGGCGTAAGCGACCATCAGTCCGATATCGTGCCCGACAATTCCAATGTGCTCGAAACCGAGCTTGTGAACCAGCGAATGAATGTCCTGCGCCAGTTCGGCTTTGGTGTAACCCTCGGCGGGATGTGAGGATTGGCCAGCTCCTCGCAGATCCGGCGCGATTACAGTGTGGGTGCCAGCAAGCTCGGTAATCAAGGGGCGCCACATGTGGCTAGTTTCAGCGTAACCATGCAGGAGGACTACGAGGCTGCCTTTACCGGCGGCTAGATAGTGGAGGCGCACGCCGTTGACGTTTGCGAAATGCGATTGCGTTGGTTGCGCGGATTTGGGAGCGCGCGATTTCTTGCGGGTTGGCATGCGACATCTTATTCCACAAGCGCGGAATACCACAACGAGTTGGGAAGAGCGGACAGTTTTACGTGATCATCGCGATAGCGCTCAAACGCTGTTTGATCGCGTTCTTACTTGGAGAGGCTGGCCAGGGTGTTTCTGAACAGGGCTTCGAAGGATTCTTCTTTTCCATTCTTTGCTGCTTGCGCGAGAGCGCGTTCGGCGGCTGGGCGCTGGTAGCCTAAATTCGTCAGAGCTGAGAGGACGTCTTCTTCCATGGCGGTCATAGTTGGGGCGGCAGGGATTTCTGCGCCTGCGGGAGGGAGTTTGTCGCGGAGTTCGAGGACCATGCGCTCGGCGGTCTTTTTGCCGATGCCGGGAATGCGGGTTAGGCGGGCGATGTCGTTGTTCCGGATGGCTCCGACCATTTCGTCGGCGGGCATGCCGCTGAGGATGGTGATGGCGAGCTTTGGGCCGATTCCGCTTACTGTGATCAGCTTTTCGAAGAGTTGTTTTTCGGCGGGGCGGAGGAATCCGTAGAGCGCGATTTGATCTTCGCGGACGTGAGTGTGGATGTGCAGGGCGACCTCGCTGCCGAGGCTGGGCAGGTCGGAAAATGTTGGGATGGTGATGGTGACGTCGTAGCCTACGCCGGCGGTTTCGATTACGGCTTGGTTGGGATGCTTGGCTAGCAGTTTTCCGCGGAGATGGGCAATCATGTTGGGGACATTGTAGCTGGGATGGAGTTGTGGCGGGATAGATTGTAGGGAGCCTTCGGAAGTGGAGACACTACGCTTCAAAAAAAGACCGCGACAATTGAGACTGGCGAATGATGGACATCAAGGTGCCGGTTCGAAGTTCTGAATGATCCGGGACTGGAACGGTGATCGTCGAGTCTTGCGCTCGTTTTTGCATTACGACGTGACTGCCTCTTCGTCGCACTTCCGAAAACCCGTGGCGCGCAAGAATGGCACAAACTTCTCGACCCGACAAAACGCGTAACTTACCCAACCTCGACCTCAAGCCGGGTTACGAAAATCTCGGAGTGTTGGCGACGTTCGATCTCCGAGCGGTCGGCGGTTTCGAAAAACAACTCTACCGCTTCCTGCAGATTCTTGCGGGCAGACTCGATAGTATCGCCCTGGCTTGCAATATCAACTTCGGGGCACAGGCTTACGTAGCCGTCACCTTCGCGCTCGATAATGGCGGTGAGTTGTTGCGTGTGCTTCATCGAACCTCCGGTTAGTCTTTTACTCATTTTAGAACAGGGAGCTTTGCTTGCGGTTTGGGATGATTCCGAAATGCTCGTAGGCGAGCTGGGTGGCAACGCGTCCGCGGGGGGTGCGGTTGAGGAAGCCGATCTGGATCAGGAACGGTTCGTAGATTTCTTCGATGGCGTCGGGTTCTTCTGCTAGCGCGGCGGCGAGGGTGTTGAGGCCAACTGGGCCACCTTGATATTTCTCGATGATGATGAGAAGCAGTTTGCGATCGACTTCGTCGAAGCCGTAGCGATCGACTTCGAGCATTTGGAGCGCGGCTTGAGCCGTCGGCAAGTCGATCTTTCCCGCGCTTCGCACCTGGGCGTAGTCGCGGACGCGGCGCAGCAGACGATTGGCAATTCTTGGAGTCCCGCGGGAACGGCTGGCGATTTCGAGGGCTCCGGGTCTGTCGATTTCGACGCCTAGAATTTCGGCGGAGCGTTCGACGATGATGCGCAGATCTTCGTGGCTATAAAACTCCAGGCGAAGGACGATACCGAAGCGCGATCGCAGAGGCGAGGAAAGTAATCCCGCGCGCGTGGTTGCGCCGATGAAGGTGAAGGGCTGCACGTCCATAGTGTGGGTGCGGGCGGCGGGACCTTGTCCGATGATGATGTCGAGCTTGTAGTCTTCGAGCGCGGAGTAGAGGAGTTCCTCTAGAGTCGGTTGCAGGCGGTGGACTTCGTCGATGAAGAGAACTTGCTTGTTGCGAACGTTGGTGAGGATCGCGGTAAGGTCGCCCTTGATTTGGAGCGTCGGGCCGGAGGTCTGCTGAAAAGGCACGCCGAGTTCGTTGGCGATGATTGTGGCTAGAGTTGTTTTGCCGAGGCCTGGAGGGCCGTAGAGGAGAACGTGATCGAGAGCTTCGCCGCGCGAGCGGGTGGCTTCGATGGCTACGGCGAGATTCTCTTTGACTTTGGATTGTCCGATGAACTCGGCGAGGCGTTGCGGGCGCAGCTTCAGCTCGAAGGAAGAATCGTCTTCGACCGGGGCGGCGGAGACTATGCGCTCGCGGTCTTGCGGAATTTTGGGGACGTTCTTCAGCGTGGCCACTGGACGGATGTTACCAGTTCTCAGATGTTCGATGCCAGATTGTCACGCGCTAGGTTTGAATCTCGCGCAGTTGTTCGAGCCAGGCTTCGCCTTCGGGCCAGGGGCCGTGACCGGAGGCGGCGTTGATGTGGCCGGCATTGGCGATCTTGATGAGGCGGCTGCCCCAGGATCGTGCGAAGAACTCGGCCCGCTCTAACGTCACGTAGGGATCATCCGTGCTGGCTGCGACGACTGAACGAAAAGGCAACTTGCGCAATGGCATAAGATCGAATCCGGTGGATCCCGGAGGATACGTCGGCGCTTCGACATCGCTCGGGGCTACCAGGAAGGCCGCGGCGACTCGGCCTTTGCAATCGGCGTGCTTGGCGGCATAGTGAGCGATGGTCGCGCAGGCTAAGCTGTGTCCGGCCAGGACAAGTGGGCCCTCGCCGACGGTGAGTATGGATTGGTGAAGGGTTTGGATCCAGTCCGCGCAGCGAGGCGTTTCCCAATCTTCTTGCTGAACTCGGTGGTATTCGGGATGCTTGGTTTGCCACAAGCTCTGCCAGTGTTCCGGGCCGGAATTGGAAAGGCCGGGAACGAGAAGAACTGAGGCAAGTGGCGTCATGGAATTACTCCGCGACTTAAGTGTTCGCTTGAATGTGGGGAGCACATTGTTGGGTAGCTATCAAATAAATTATTTACAATCTGTTTTTTACGTCTCGCATGGTAGAATAGTATAACAAAGTATAGAATACATATTAATGGCCCTCAGCATCAAGAACAACAAGACGGAGCGCTTGGCTCGCGAGGTGGCCAGCGCGACGGGTGAGTCTCTGACCGAAGCCATACATAAGGCACTCGAAGAGCGCTGGCGCAAGCTTAGCGCGAAACGCCGCCAGAGCGTCCTAACCGGTCAGATTGAAGACCTTTTGCGGCGGGTGGATTCGTTGCCAACTCTGGACTGTCGTCCAGAGGACGAAATTCTGGGATACGACCAACACGGCGTGCCTCGCTAGATGGTTATCGACACCTCAGCGCTGGTCGCTATTTTTCTGGCCGAGCCAGAGCGGAGGCCATTTCTCGACCTCATCCTCAAGGCGGGGACGAGGTTGATGTCCGCGGCCAACGCGGTGGAAACCGGAATCGTTTTGGAGGTCAGACGAGGTGAAGCCGCAGGGCGCGAGTTCGACCTGTTTGTAGTTCGCGCGAATCTTGAAGTCGTCTCCGTCGACAACGAACAGGTCGAGGTTGCGCGCACGGCTTGGCGCAGGTACGGGAAGGGCCGCCACCCGGCTGGACTCAACTTCGGAGATTGTTTCGCGTATGCGTTGGCCAAGTGCTCGGGCGAAGCATTGTTGGCTAAGGGAGGCGAGTTCGCCCAGACCGATGTTGAAGTATGCTCGCTTGGAGAAGACTGAGGATTTCGTAATCCTGGACCGTCGGGACTGACCGCGGTGCGTCCGCGCGTCTACTGCTCCGGATACCAGTTCAGAATTCGAACCTCGATGCCGGTGCTTTCCAAGGCTTTTTGAAATACTTTGAGATCGGATCCGCGGTAATGATAGGGGATGACAATCTTCGGGTGAAAGGCTTTGACGGCATCGGCAGCTTCGTCGGGTGGCATCGTGTAGGGCAGATTCATGCAGACGAAGGCTACGTCGATGTTTTTGAGGGCTCGCATCTCGGGAACGCCCTCGGTGTCGCCTGAGAAATAGAAGCGCTTGCCGCCGTAGGTGAGGACGTAGCCATTGCCGCGTCCTTTATCGTGATAGAGCTTGCCCGGTTCGGGGCCGCGCTTGATGTTGTATGCGGGGATGGCTTCGATAGTCCAGGCTTGCCAGGTCTTGGTTTCTCCGTTGGGGATCGGTTTGGCAGTGGTGACAGTTTGGACCACAGCTGGGGGCGCGAGAATTTCGGTTCCGGGCTTGCTGATTTCCTTCATCGAATCGGGATCCATGTGATCGCCGTGGATGTCAGTAATCAGAATGAGGTCGGCTTTGGGGAGTCCGGACAATTTGGCGGGCTTGGCAGGATCGAGGTAAATGGTTTTTCCGCCCGCCTCGATCAGCGTGCTGGCGTGATACAGAGGCGTGATTTTAACTGGGCCAGCGGAGGTGGGGAAGGTTTGGGTCTCGGTCGCGGCATGCGCTAGCAGCGGCAGAGCAAAAACAAAGCAGATAATCAGAGTTTTCATGATGCCCTCTGTGGGATTCTAACCAACTTTGACGTTGTGACACATAATGTGTCACAATATTAGCATGCCTTCCGTAAACTTGCGCCAGCTTCGCGATACCAAGCGGTTGAAGAGTTGGCTCCGCGCAGGCAAGATCGTAGAACTTCGAGAACGGGACCAAGTCATCGCGCGTATCGTTCCGGAGAAAGCGGACGAAAAGCCAGGGAAGTGGCCAGACTTCGAGGCCCGCGCCAGAGAAATATTAGGAGACCGCGTTCTCCCGAATGTCGTCCTCGAGGACCGGGGTCGTTATTGAGCGTTTATGCCGATTCCAGCTTCGTTGTCTCTTTGTACCTGACTGATGTTCATTCACGGGACGCTCGGAGCCGCGTGCAGGGCGCACTGCCCGTGACCCTGACTTCGCTGCATCGTGCCGAGTGGGCCCACGCTCTCGGCCAGCATCAATTTCGTGGAACTATGACAGCTGAAGCGGCCCGGCGCGCGAATTCAGAATTTGTCTCGGATGAGGCCGCCGGCCTTTGGCGTCAGGCATCGCTGCCAGAAAACGCCTTCGAGCTCTGCGCCGACCTCGCCCGCCGTTACGGGCCGAAACTCGGCACGAGAACACTGGACAGCTTGCATGTTGCCTGCGCGCTGGAACTCAAAGCGGAACGATTCTGGACCTTCGACGAGCGGCAGGCGAAACTGGCGAAGGCTGCCGGTCTCAAGACCTCGTGAGATAAACCTGCAGATTCGAAAAGAGTTCCTTCCGAGGCTAAGGGGTTACTCTTCCTCTTCCTTCACATCACCGCGCGCGGCCTTGGCTTTCTCGATAATCTTTTCCTGCAGTAATCCCGGCACGGCGTCGTAGTGATGCATTTCCATGTTGAAGCTGCCGCGGCCCTGGGTCATGGATGTGAGATCGACGCCGTAGGTCAGCATTTCGGACATTGGCACCTCGGCCTTGACTACCGTGTTGCCGCCTTTGTTGTCCATGCCCTGAATGCGGCCGCGGCGGCTGTTGAGGTCGCCCATGATGCTGCCGGCGAATTCGTCGGGAACGGTGATCTCGGCTGCCATCACTGGTTCGAGCAAGGTGGGCTTGGCCTGCTCCATGGCTTTCTTGAAGGCGATGCGGCCCGCCATTTGGAACGACATGTCGTTCGAATCTACATCGTGATACGAGCCATCGTAGAGAATGACTCGGAAATCCACGACGGGAAATCCCGCCAGATATCCGCGTGAAGCCGCGTCTTTAATCCCCTTTTCGATAGCGGGAATGTAGTTCTTCGGAATGGCTCCGCCGAAAATATCGTTCACGAATTCGAACTCGCCGCCTCGGGGCAGCGGTTCCATCTTGATTTTGCAATCACCATACTGGCCGTGTCCGCCGGTCTGCTTCTTGTGGCGGCCCTGCACGTCGGCTTTGCCGCGGATGGTTTCGCGGTACGGCACCTTCGGCGCTTTCAGGATGACTTCGGTGTGGTAGCGCTTCTTCATCTTTGAGACTACGACTTCAATGTGCTGCTGTCCCGTTCCTGCGATAAGGAATTCTTTGGTTTGGGGATCGCGGAAGAAGCGCAGCATGGCATCTTCCTCCATCAGTTTGTGGATGCCGGGGCCGAGTTTGTCCTCATCAGCTCGGCTCTTGGGTTCGATGGCGAACGTGATGGCCGGCTCGGGCAAATGAACTCGCGGATATTGAATGGGTGCGCTCTTGTCACCGAGCGTGTCTCCAGTGAGCGTGTCTTTCAGTTTGGATACGGCTCCGATGTCTCCCGCATGCAACTCGTTTACAGGCACTGCGGTTTTGCCTTGCATAATGGAGATGTGCGCCAGCTTTTCTGGCGAGGTGCGGGTGAAATTCTGCACCGTGGCGTCGTTTTTCAACACGCCGGAAAATACTTTGAAGTAGGAAATGCGGCCGGCGAAGGCGTCTGAAATGGTTTTGAAGACGTACAGCGAAACTGGCTCAGTGTCGGTCTCATGGCGTTTCGGCGGTTCACCATTCCCGGATGCGGCAGCTTCTCCCTGCACCCATTCATGCTCGGATGGCGCGGGTGTGTAATCCACGATGAAGTCCATCACCCGGTCGGCGCCGACGTTGCCCAAGCCAGAACCGAAGATTACGGGGAAGATTTTGTCCTCCCGGATGGCGTTGTGCAGTGCCGGGATCAGGTCTTCGACTGGAATGGTGCCTTTCTCGAAGAACTCCTCCATCAACTTGTCATCGCCTTCGGCAACCAGCTCGACCAGCCTCTCGTGCGCTTCCTGCGCCTGATCCTTCAGATGCGCGGGGATCTCGGTCTCTTTCCCCTTGCCGTTTCCGCCCAGTTCGTAGGTGTAGGCCTTCATCTGGACCAGATCGACCACGCCATTAAAATTCTTTTCTTTGCCGATGGGCAATTCCAAAGGAATCACCGCCCGCCCGAATGCGGTGATCAGCGACGCCAGCACTCGGTCCACATCGGCACGGTCGCGATCCATGCGGCTGGCGACGATCAGCCTGGGCGTCTTGAATTCTTCGCAGTAGTTCCAAACCCGCTGAGTGACGACTTCAACTCCGGCCACGCCGTCGACTACGACAACAGCAGCATCGACCACGGGCAAAACCATTTTTGCTTCGTGGACGAACATGTTGAATCCGGGCGTGTCGACGATGTTGATTTTGGTTTTGCCCCATTCGACATATGCCAGACCCGCAGAGATCGACATCTTGCGGGCGATCTCTTCGTCGTCCCAATCCGTGGTGGCGGAACCGTCGTCCACCCGGCCCAGCCGCGGGGTTGCACCGGAGGTGTAGAGCATGGCCGACACGAGCGAAGTCTTTCCCGCATGTCCGTGGCCCACCACAGCGACATTGCGGATGTTTGCGCCTTCGTAAACTTTCACGGGATTACTCCTTCAACCGGGATCATTTCAGGATCCGCCGTGCGCTGTCTTGCCGAGCGAGCCTCAGCAAATTCCTGATCTGCGAATCTTTCCTGCGGCGGGCCCATAACGAAATAATGAAGAGGATAGTCTACAGGCCAACGTCAAGCCTACCAAAACTAAGGATGCTAACACGGTGCCACTAGGCCTCTCAACCAGGCATTCGGCTCGCCACTTTCCATTGGAGCCGTGTATCATTCGAATCGCCATGCTTGGCGGTCGCAGCAACGAACCTCGCTCGAACGAGCCTCGCTCTAACGAACAGTGGATCGCGCAGTATGCGGGCAGCCATCAGCACCCGGTCAACCGGATTTGCCATACCTTGGGGATCCCGGCAATCTTGGTTTCGATCGTGCTGTTCGTCGCGAGCATCTTCCTTCATTGGGTGTGGGTTTATGCGCTGGTGCTATTTCTTTTGGGATGGACGCTGCAGTTCATCGGCCACGCGTTCGAGCGCAAAGAGCCTGAGTTTTTTCACGACTGGCGTTTCCTGTTCGTCGGCGTGCGCTGGTGGTGGGCCAAAATTCACGGCAGGGCGTGAGAATATCCGGTTTTGCCGCTGCAACCTTCGTTATCCGTGAACCGTCAAGTTAAGCGCGATGTTTCCCCGGCGCGAATTTGACAATTGTCTGACGTCTGTTCGTGGCTATACTTGTAGAATGCTTTTGGGTGACTGGCGCAGGCCAAAAAGTCTTCTTGGCCTGAAACCAATTTTTGTCGGTACCGTCTAAGCAGCTTTTGAAGCTCATGCATCGTCTAACCGCGAGAGCGTTGCTGGTTTTGCTGCTGGTGGGCACATTCGTCCCGGTAGCTCTAGCGATTTCTGCACCGGCTTCTCATGCCTGTTGCGTGCGGAAGCCGATGCACGACCGTCCTTCACACGATGCCGAGTTCTACGCTCCTCCCGGATGTTGCCAACACGACTGTTGCCGTGTCTTGACCGTTTCGCAGTGGGCACAGTTAAGCCCATCAACGAGCGTTCAACGCATGCCCGCATGCGCGGCATTTCAAGCCGTGTGGCAGGAAAAATGTTTCGCAGCATCCATCCACTACGCGCATTCTGGCCGCGCTCCTCCGCAGATCTCCATCGCCTGATTCAAAACGTGCTGTCCGATTTCGCCCCGGCGCTAAAGCCCCGGAGTTCTTTTCAGCACTTATGGCACGAGTGAACTCGTGCCTCCCGAACTTGATTTGCGTCGGGAGCTCTCTTTCGCAAGTGCATAGGCGGAGTGGCCAACTGAAAACCGGCAGAAAATGGAGACATTTATGAGACCAGTTGTGGGCGTCACGGCTGTCTTTTTGTTCTTGGGTACCGCGGCATTTGCCACGATTTTCGGTTCGGTCCGCGGTGTTGTTCATGATCCTCAGCACCGTCCCATTCAAGGCGCGCACGTTACGCTGAAAGCTCAAAACTCGGAGTGGGCGAAGTCTCAAGACTCCATTGACAACGGAGAATTCGAATTCACTTCGGTTCCAATCGGAAATTACACTGCAACAGTCACGTCGAAAGGCTTCCAGGAGGTGCGTCAGGATGTGATCGTTCAATCGGACACCAGCCCGGTGTTGCATTTCGAGCTGACGATCGCAGGCGCATCGGAGAATGTTACCGTTTCCGAAACTCCAGTGGAGGCGCCGATGGACACTGTCACGCCGACGACGATGGTGAGCCGCATCGACATCCAGCAAACCCCCGGAGCGGACCGCACCAACGGCATGGAAATGATCACAGATTACGTGCCGGCAGCCTACGTGACGCACGACATGCTGCATATGCGAGGAGGCCACCAGGTCGAGTGGCTGATTGACGGCGTTCCCATCCCCAACACGAACATCGCCAACAATTTGGGGCCGCAGATCGATCCGAAGGACATCGATTACCTCGAAGTTCAGAGAGGCAGCTACGACGCCGACTACGGAGATCGCACGTATGGGATCTTCAACGTCGCCCCGCGAAATGGTTTTGAACGCGATCGGGAATGTGATCTGGTGATCAGCGCTGGGAATTTCTACCAAACCGACGACCAGATCAGTTGTGGAGGACACACCCAGCGCTTTGCCTACTATGTCAGCGGAAACGGAAATCGAAGCAACTACGGACTTCAGACCCCGGTCCCAGAAGTTGTCCACGACGCGGCGAACGGCTATGGAGGATTCGCCTCGTTCATCTTCAATCCTGATCCCAAGAACCAATTTCGGGTGGTGGCTTCGTTGCGGCAGGACTATTATCAAATTCCCATCGACCCGAATCCCAACTCAGTCGGAAATTCGGTTTATCCCAGTTACGGTTTGCGTGACGGCGAGCGCGAACCGGATGGCTACGTAACCTTCTCGTGGGTTCACACGTTCAATCCCAATACCCTGATCACGGTTTCTCCCTTTTATCACTACAACGGTGCTGACTACCAGGGAGGCCCCAACGATTTCCCGGTCATCTCAACGGTCAATCAGACTGCCAACTATGCCGGGACGCAGGCATCCGTGAGCGCTAACTTCTGGAGAAACGATCTGCAAGCCGGCGTCTACGGATTCTTTCAGCACCAGCACAATTATTTCGACAACGTATTTACGGATGGAAGTCAGAACTTCCCCGCATCTTCGATTGGGGTAAACGGCGGAGTCGCCGCCGAATTCATCAACGACAAGTTCAAAATCACGCCATGGCTGACTTTAATAGCTGGTCTGCGAGTAACGCAGTTCAACGCTTCTATCTCGGAGAATGAAATCGATCCCCGCTTTGGCGTGGCAGTGAGAATCCCACGCCTGAATTGGGTGTTCCGCGGATACTACGGTTATTTTTACCAGGCACCGCCGCTGGTGACTGCGACCGGGGCGCTCCTGGATTTGGCCAGCAGCCAGAATTTTACTTTCGCTCCTTTGCACGGTGAGCAGGATGTCGAATCGCAGTTTGGCGTTACCATTCCGTATCGCGGTTGGGACCTTAGCGCCGATACTTATCAAACCAGAGCGACGAATTGGCTGGACCATAACAACATCGGCGAGTCGAATCTCTTCTGGCCGATCACATGGGATCGGGCGTTAATTCAAGGGTGGGAGCTGACATTGCGGTCACCGAACCTCTGGCATCGCGGCCAGTTTCATCTTGCCTATGCGAATCAGATCGCGCAGGCGAGCGCGCCGATTACAGGCGGCTTGATCTGCCCTCCGAACAATTCACAATGCGGTCTCGACATACCGCCGGGACTCGCGCCGGTGGATCATGATCAGAGAAACACATTGAATCTTGGCTTCAACGCAAGTCTGCCTTGGCAGAGCTATGCCTCGACCAATGTGTATTACGGCTCGGGGTTTACGAACGGGCAGCCGGGCTTACAGTATCCGGGAAATTATCTACCGGGCCATACTACCTTCGATCTTGCTGTTGGGAAAACCTTCGGTGAGAAATACACGATTTCGGTGACCGCGCTGAACGTGGCCAACCGCCGGGTTCAACTCGACAATAGTTTAACCTTTGGCGGATTTCACTGGAACGATCCGCGGCAAATCTATGCGGAGTTTCGCTATCGCTTTCACTACTAGGATTGGCACGGACAACCTGTCCGCGCCAGAATGGTAACGGTAAAGGAGAATGCAGTGAGTCATTCAGGTGGGTTACAGCGTGGGATGCGGGCGACGATCCTGAGCCTCGTCGCCTTGGTGTGTATGGCCTTGTTCACGGCTTGTGGACCGTCGCGGAGTGCCCAGCAGGCAGTCGCTAAAGGGGACGACAAGGGCGCGAAGCGGTATGTCTTGACTGGCCGAGTGGTATCGATCGATAAACCGACTCAATCGATGAATGTGGATGGGGACGCGATCCCCGGCTTTATGGCCGCGATGACCATGTCCTATCAGGTGCAGGATGCCAGTGCGCTCGACAAATTATCTCCTGGCGATCAAATCAAAGCGGAGATCGTGGTTGGGAATGAGGGCGCCTATCTGGACAATATTGCGCTTATACAAAAAGCTGCTTCGCCGAAGCCAACGAAGTGAAGTCGCCGCCTTTAACAGCCCGTGCGAGATCCTTCACCCGGCTGAAGCCGGTTTCAGGATGACGTCGTTTGACCTTGTTCGCACCTGAAATCGAAGTTATTCTCAGCCTTCAGAGGGTTCTACTGCAAACGTTTCAACGCAGCTAGCAATTCCTCATCCTTTGGCTTCTGGTCCAGCGGATACACTTTGGCAAATGCGATTTTGCCGTTTTTATCCACGATGAATACTGCCCTCTCGCTGATTCCTGGAAGTGGCGGACCCTCACGCAAAATGCCGAACGCTCGCGTGACCGCGGCATGGGGATAGATGTCCGAACACATGGGGAAATGCATTTCTCCGATTGCGTGCTTCTGCCAAGCCATATGGCTGTAAACCGAGTCGATGCTGATGTCCAGGAGTTGAGCATTGAGCGCGGCAAACTTCTCGCGGTCTGCGTCGAATGCAGGCAGTTGCTCGCTGCAGGTCGGAGTCCAATTCAGGGGATGAAAGGACACAACCACATTCTTTTTTCCGCGAAAGTCACTGAGCTTGATATTTAGCCGTTGATCACCTTCGACTGCCGGCAATTCGAAATCTGGTGCCAGATCGCCAACCTTCAACGCCATGGTGCCTGCTCCTCCTCAAAGATAAACGTTATAGCATTATCCAGCAGCAAGCGACTAAGCGCCACTCGCCCGCATTGCAAGTGTGTGAATGGTTTGCAAAATTAATACTTTCTTTAACAATCGGTTCTCGACTAATATTTCGCAATGCCCTCCGATCCCCTTGTCATTGAAGATATTCCCGGCCCTAAGCATGGACAACGCGTCCTGCTCTTGAGTGGACCGCTGGTCATGGCGACGTTATTCGACTTTCAGGCCAAAGTGCGCGCGAACAATTCGCGCGCTCTCATCATCGACTTCAGCAAAGTTCCGTACGTGGATTCTGCCGGCATCGGCGCGCTAGTGGGCGCCTATGTGACGCATCAGAAAGATGGGCGCAGCCTTGCCCTGGTTGGCGTCAGCGATCGCGTGCACCACGCCCTACAAGTTACGCGTGTGGAACATTTCTTTCGGTTCTTCAATACGTTGCCAGAGGCCGAGAGCGACGCTTAGCCGTGCCATAGGGATCTCTGGGACAAGTACTCATCTTGGTTTGACTCTTCTCTCGAATGCGCCCTAAGATGGGCAAACTAACACTTGTTTCTTTTCGTAATTTGCCAACCGGGATCAGCCAACGATGATCGGACAAGCATGATCGGCCAAACCATTTCTCATTACCGCATTACCGGCCGTTTGGGCAGTGGCGGCATGGGCGTGGTTTACGAAGCCCAGGATCTTACTCTCGGACGCCGCGTGGCTCTCAAGTTCCTTCCGCCGGAGCTAGCCCGCGAGGCCTCTGCTCTGGATCGTTTTTTGCTCGAGGCTCGAGCCGCCTCCGCACTGAATCATCCCAACATCTGCACGATCTATGCGGTGGAAAAAGAGGGGGACCAGTCTTTCATCTCGATGGAGTTGATCGAGGGTCAAGGCCTCGACACTAAGTTGCACAGCGGGCCTCTGCCGATTGATCGGCTGCTCGATATAAGCATTCAACTTGCAGATGCGGTCGACGCCGCGCACGCCAAGGGGATCGTTCATCGCGACATCAAGCCCGCGAACATTTTCCTGACCACGCGAGGCCAGGTGAAAGTTTTGGACTTCGGTCTGGCCAAGCTGACACGTGTCGCGGAAGTTGCACCCGATACGGTAGGCCCGACGCAGGACGGCCTTCCTACGGCCAGCTTGACCAGTCCGGGCAGCACTGTTGGCACAGTCGCTTACATGTCGCCGGAACAAGCGCGTGGGGAAGCGCTCGACGCGCGCACTGATCTTTTCTCGTTGGGAACAGTGATCTACCAGATGGCCACCGGAAGTCTGCCATTCTCCGGCAACACATCGGCGGTAATCTTCAACGGCATCCTGGAACGCGATCCCGTGCCTGCAGCGCAACTCAATCCCCAGGTCCCGACTAAACTGCAAGAGATCATCGACAAGTTGCTGGAGAAAGATCGCGACCTGCGTTACCAATCGGCGGCTGATTTGCGCGGTGATCTGAGGCGGTTGAAACGGGATACGGAAACCGGACGCAAGATCACGCCGCCGGTTTCTGGTTCTTCCGTCACGGTTGCCGCCCCGCCAAGTTCCCCCACCCAGCAACCTTCGAGCGGGTCTGCTGTCGTTGCGGCTGCCCGCGAACACAAAGTCGGAACCGGAGTCGCTGCGCTGATTGTTATCGTACTGGTCGCTGCGGCGGCATATGGCGTTTACGCCTTGTTCAATCGCAAGCGCCCCGTTCCTTTCGAGAATATTTCCATCACCAAGGTTACAGAGACTGGGAAAGCCGCGCTGGTGGCGATCGCTCCCGACGGCAAATACATCCTCTACGTTGTGCGCGACGCGGGCCAGGAGAGTTTGTGGCTGCGCAACCTTCCGACTAACAGCGACACCCAAGTGATCCCGCCAGCCGAGGTGAACTACGCCCACTTGCGCTTCTCCCCGGATGGAAACTACATCTACTTCATGCGCAGCGAGCTGGGCAGCAGCGAACTGGACTATCTGTACCGCGCCCCGGTGCTGGGTGGCACGCCCGAGAAACTCGTCACCGACATTGATTCCAACATCACCTTCTCGCCCGACGGGCGGCAGATCGCATACCTTCGCGACAACAATCCCGAAGCCGGCAAACAGCGCCTGCTGGTTTTGCCTGTCAGTGGCGGTGACGAAAAGGTTTTATACAGTGGTCCTATCAGCGGAGGATTGCGAGATCCCGCGTGGACTCCAGACGGCAAGGCGATTGCCTGTATGGTGCTTCAACCTGGGAACGCATTAAGCGGCCTGGTGACGCTCGATCTGGCCAGCGGAAAGCAGAAGTTGTTTTTCACCTCCGATACCAGCATTGTGCAGCGCCCGATCTGGATGCCGGACCAGAGCGGCCTGCTGGCTCAGTCCAGCTTCAACCGCAATCAGATTGTTTTCGTCTCGTACCCCGACGGGATGTTGCACGACGTTACTCGTGACACCAATAACTATTCCGAGCCGAGCATCGCCGCTGATGGGCGCACCCTGGTTAGTGTCTTGAGCCAATCGCACTATAACCTTTTCGTAATGCCGACTGCTTCGAACGGCAGTGAGGCACGGCAGGTCACCTCAGGCGCGCCCATTTTTGGCGTTAGCTGGACACCTGACTCCAAGATTGTGACGAATTCAGGTCCGGGTATCGGTCTGCTTGATCCGCAATCGGGTGTTACGACTCGATTGGTCGAGGATGGTGTAGCTCTCGTCAACGCTCCATCTGCGTGCGCTGATGGCCGCTATGTGGTTTTCAGCAACGCGGTCACTAAAGCGGACAAAGTGATAAACATCTGGCGCGTGGACGCGTCTGGTGGAAATCTCAAACAGCTCTCCAGCGGTAAGGTGGATCAATTTCCGATTTGCTCGCCCGATGGGCGCTCGGTGATCTACGAGGACGCGGTGAACGGCAATCGACTGATGAAGGTACCCATCGATGGCGGCAGGGCGGAAAAAATCTCAGACCAACTTGCGGCCGCCTTTGACATTTCTCCCGACTCAAAGACAATTGCAGTTGCAGCTTTTGGGCATCTCGGCGAGCACGTGGAGATGCTCGCGTTGATCTCCATGGATTCGAATCAGACCTTGAAGACTTGGCAGTTCGAGCGTCCGCGAACTGGTCCTGTTCGCTTCTCGCATGACGGTAAGAGCGTTGTTTACTCCTTCCGCCACGCCGGGGTCGATGACCTCTGGTCGCAACCGCTCGATGGCTCTCCGGGAAAACAAATCACGGGTTTCAAGTCTGAGCACATCAACGATTTTCGTTGGTCTTTTGATGGCAGCCAGCTGGGAGTGATCCGCGGCCACACGGATTCTGACGTCGTGCTGATTCGCGATACGCAACCCTAGTTGAACGTGGGTCGCCAGGTTTTTAGTTGCACGCTCTCGGCACTGCGGTCAGCCCGGCCGGATCGGAGCCGTTCTTCAAGACATGGAATGGGGAGCCGGTGACTTCCTTCAGAGTGCCGCCGTCAGTCGTCAGAACGCCGATCGCTTCCGGGTTGTTCTCCTCTGAGACAAAAAGATTAAGCCCCGTGCCCGTGGCCAGCCCCAATGCGTACAAACCTGGCTTTCTAAGCTTAACCGTGCTGTCGTAGGTCAGAGTGCCGTTTGATCCTACCGAAAGCGTCGTGATCTGATTCGACATCGTGTTACTCACATACAAGTGGGTTCCGTCAACGCTCAGCATTACGTTGTTAGAACTCTCACCGTTCTTGTTCGTAAAATTGCTCAGCTCTGTCAGTTCTCCGCTCGAGCTAACGTTGAACACTTCCACCTGTGTGTTGGATGCCGCATCGCCAAAGTAGGCCTTAGTACCGTCGCAACTGACTTCGACGCCCGCGGCGGATCCCTTGGTGGTGAAGGGGCCGAGTTCGGTGAGATCACCTGTCGTGGAATCAATCTTGAACGAATCAACTTGACCGATGTAGGCCGCGATCAAGAAATTTCCGTCGGGAGTCACTTTCATTCCTGCCGGGGAGGCAGGAACGGTGACCATCTTTAAAAGCTTAAGTGAGCAATTGGAGTTGATTTTCAATACTGAAATACTGTTGTTGTTGGTATTGCCCGCGAATAGAACACGGTTTCCACTGGCTAGACCCACGCCAAACTGCTGCGCGCCAGTCAATCCATCAGAAAAAGGGGAGCCATAAACCTTGGTCAAAGTTCCGTTGAATAGATTTATCTGAAATGCGGCGATAGTGCTGTCTCCGCCATTGGAGACGAAGAGACAGCTTCCAAGTCTGGTTCTGGCAGAGGTCACCGGCGAAATCGCGAAGTAACCGCTGCCCGCGCTCTTCCCGCCCGTGGGGTAGGTCTTGAGCACCTTCAACGCGCCATCGCTTGTCACCGTGAGGGCGGTCGTGCTGTTGTTATCGTTGGCTACGTTGTTATTCGTGAAAATATATTGCTGAGCGATCGCGCTGGCCGCGTACGTAAGAAAGCCGAACAGGAAGAACACCTGAGACGATCTTGCCAAGGTCTTCATTTTCCCCTCACCGGATGGCGTCACAAACCATCAGCTGCCGCTCGATGCGGCCGCGGATGTCCTCGCCGTGTTCCCCAGACTCGCACCTGGCTCTCGACACTACGGCTTTAGCTCCAGCGCCAGGAATGTGAGCGACGACAGGCGAGCCGTTGACCGGGGGAGGCAACGCACCAAACGCACGTCAAGTCGACTCAGAACGTATTACAGTCGGACAGCGCTGTCAATGGTGTCGTGTTGCTGGGAGAAGAAAGTCCTGTCATAAACAAAGGGCGGCCAGGGTTAGCCGCCCGTTCTCCGAAAATTTGAAAGTGGTTTACGCCGGCTTTACATTCTCGGCTTGCCACCCCTTGGGGCCCTTTACCACGTCGAACTGCACTTGCTGGCCTTCCTGAAGGCTGCGGAACCCACCCGCCTGAATCGCCGAGAAGTGTACAAACACGTCCTCGCCGCTCTGACGGCTGATGAACCCGTAACCCTTGGCATCGTTAAACCACTTTACTGTTCCAGTTTCCATGGTGTTGCTCGATTCCTTTTTCTTAGATGTGCGCTGTGTCAATCGCAGAACTTCTTCAGGCAGGTCACGCTGGTGTCGCGGGAGTTGCTGAAAAACTGCAAAGATCAAACGCAGCAGGATTGTAACTCAGATGTTCTCGAAATTGCCAAGCTATTCCGTTGCCAGCTGGGCAACTCACTATGTATCAATGGGTTACGAGTTATCCGACCAAAGCGAGCGTGCCCCACTGGAATCTTTTCTGACTTCCCTGCATCATGGAGGAATGCGTGTCCGTTGTTTTGCGGTTTTCCTCCTGCTTTCATCCCTGGCTTTCGCCGACATTGTCGAAGACGTTCGCACTGCGCTGGTTCAGAGGAATTTTGCCGCCGCTGATTCCGCGCTGCAAGCCTACCGCCTCCAGCATGGTGTTGATCCTGCGTATCTCGAAGCTCTTTCGTGGACGGCTCGCGAAGCATTGGCCGCTAATCAACTCGACAAGGCTGATGCTGCGGCGAAGCAGACCGAGACCCTCGCTCGCCAGCTACTCCAGAAGCGATCTCTCGACGCCGAACCGCACCTGCCGGTCGCGCTCGGCGCCGCTTTCGAGGTTCAAGCCCAGGTTCTGGCCGCACATGGGCAAAATGCTCAGGCCGCCACCTTGCTGCGGCACGCCCTGGTGACTTACGGGAGCACTTCGATCGGCCCACGTCTGCACAAGAATCTGAACGTGCTCACCCTCACCAGCCAGCCCGCCCCAGCGCTCGCTACTTCGGAGTATCTCGGTTCACGCCCGACTCCGCTTAGCGAACTCAGGGGTTCGCCGGTTCTTTTGTTTTTCTGGGCTCACTGGTGCGTAGACTGCAAGTACGAAGGCCCGATCATTTCCAGGCTTAGCTCGGAGTTCGCTCCGAAAGGATTGACGGTTCTTGCTCCCACGCAACTCTACGGATATGCGGCCAAGGGAGAGGATGCGAAGCCCAAGGATGAGATCGCTTACATTGGGCAAGTTTGGCAGCACTACTACTCCGGACTGCAGAGCGTCCCCGTACCTATCAGCAAGACCAACTTCACTAATTACGGGGCGAGCACGACGCCGACCCTGGTCCTGGTCGACCGCAAAGGCCGTGTAGCGCTTTACCATCCCGGCTTGATGGAGTATGACGACCTTCGCGCCGCCATCGAAAAAACACTATCCAATTAGCTTGTGTGGCAGGCGGCCTGGCCCGCACGGATCGCTCAACGAAATACGTACAAGACGCCGAAGTCAGCGACCGCGCTTGCGCGACGGGAACTCGGCACAATATCGGTGACGTACCAATAAATTCCAACCCGCTCGCGTAAGTAAAATCTTTTTTTTAAATGCGTTCGCATGTCAAACAGGGGTCCTACGAGAGCGGTGGGACTGGTGGGGATCAGGAGTTGCGCGTTCAGACGAAACCAATTCTCCTCGAACATCGCCCCCAGAGTGGGCCAAACGTGGTCCTGCCCGTACCTTGAGGTGAACAAATCGCTGAAATGAATTCCGCCTCCGAGACGCCAGTGTGGCGTTGACCGCCACATCACAATGCCTTCGGCACGAAAGGTGGCGCCATTGTTGAGGCCATTTGGGTTCGCAGTATCCGCACCGACTTCGGCTTCGAAGAACGTAGGACGATGGTCGCCCCAATCGACGCCCACGTCGGCGTCGTAATAAGGCGATTGAAAGCCGAGACCGTTGACGCCGATTCCCGCGTCCGCATAGGGCGACGTTTGAGCGCTGCTCAGAGCGCCCAAGAACAGAACAGCGGCTAGAAACTTTGGCAGGGCTCTCATCTTTGGCGGGGAGGTTCCCAATCGAACGAGCGACAGTGAACCCCTCGTCTTCGGCAAGTGTACCTATTTGAGACGTTGCCGCTAGTTACCAATGCAGAACGTATGAACTCGTGACTGGACGGTCGATTCAGATGCGACGCAAAGCTTTTTATCGAAAGGGAACATGTCGAGGAATCAGCGTAAGTCAGCCCGAAAAAAATGCTGCGACGCTTTACTAACTACGGGTAGCGTCTCGCAAGGTGTAGGTTACGCGGACAAACTTTCTGACAGTGGAAGCCTTACTTGAAAACGCGTGTCGCCAGGTTTTGAATCCACCTGAATGGTGCCCCGGTGCTTCTTCACAATTCGCTGCACGGTGTCGAGTCCGAGTCCAGTCCCTTCTCCGACTCCCTTGGTCGTGAAGAACGGTTCAAAGATGTGCGGCTTGACCTGCACCGAAATTCCCGGCCCGTTGTCGCCGATCTCAACTACTACACAACCATCTTCGCGATAGGTTCGAACCCGAAGTTGGCCCTTTCCGCCCATCGCGTCGATGGCATTATCGATGATGTTGGTCCAAACTTGATTAAGCTCACTTCCGAATGAGTTCACCAGAAGAGGAACCTGCCCGTAGTCGCGCTCCACAACCACTCCGCGTTTGAGCTTGTAGTTCAGGATGGTTAGGGTTGTCTCCAGGCTTTTTACGATATCCACGTTCTGCACGGGCGCCTGATCCATGTAGGTGTATTCCTTAATCGCAAGGACCAGGTCAGAGATCCGTGTTGTGCTGCTCTCGATTTCGTTCAGCAGGTCCGCGATCTCGACCGAGGCAGCGATCCTCACCAGCGCGGCTCGAGCAGTATCAGCATCAAGAGCCTCGAACAAAGATTCCAGCGCCTCGGGCTTGACGTTCTTTCGCGCCAGATCGGCAGCCAGTTGCCACAGATCATTCTGCCCGTGACTGCGCAACAACGAATCAATGTGTTCTTCCAAGTCACTGGTAGTGAGTGCATCGGGTGGAGGCTGATTTTGCTGGATGAACGAAGCCTCCAACTTCTCAATTTCCGCTTTCTGGGCAGCAGTGAGATCGCGCCTTCCGAGTTCGTGACTCGCTTCTTTAATTTTCTTCAGGGTGATGCGTAGCTGGCAACTGGCACGTTTGGCGGCGGAAGCGGGATTGTTCAGTTCGTGCGCCAGGCCTGCAGACAATTTTCCCAGAGAAGCCAAGCGGTCGCGTTGCTGTTCCAGCCGGGTTGTTTCACGAATCCGGTCGGACATCAGGCCCACAAGACGCTTAGTCAGTTCCGGCATTTTCTGTACAAGATCCGGAAACAGCGAAGCGGGAAATCGCAGGGCGCGGCTGTCCGTCTCTGCCCGTATGCCCACCGTAAAATGCGTCATCCTGGAAAATGGAAGCACTCCCGTGACGTTACCCTGGTTTATGGTGAAGGTGACGGTTTCGCCGGCAATTTCGCCACGCCCCTGGAGTTGACCCTCAAGAAGCACAAACATCGCATCGGCCGGATCGCCTTGGCGGGTGGAGTTATCGCCCGCCTTGAGATGCAGCTCTTGCGATTGGCTGATGAACCACGCGATCTGATCGTCAGGTAAGTCTGCGAATACGGGGACGCGAAGTAGTTCCGATTTTTCGACCATTTAGACCTTGCTCAAGTATTGATGGATGAACTGAACCGCAACCGATCCTTCGCCGACTCCCGAAGCCACTCGCTTTACGGAACCATGCCGAACGTCGCCTACGGCGAAGAGACCGGGAACATTGGTCTCGAGCAGGAAGGGATCCCGGTCGAGCGTCCACCCCTTGGGGCGTTGGCCGTCTCGGATCAGATCGGGCCCAGTCAACAGAAAACCGCGGTCATCTCTTTCTACCAGACTTCCCAGCCAGTCGGTTCGCGGCAGGGCGCCAATGAAGATGAACATGGCACTCGCCGGCACCCGCTCCAGCTTGCTTGTGTCCGAACAAAGCACGGAAATCTCTTCCAGATGAGTTTCCCCATGCGCTTCGGCCAAGGTCGCATGGGCCCACACTGCGATGTTGGGCATTTCTTTGATCTGGTCAATCAAATACTGCGACATAGTGCTGGAAAGAGAATCTCCGCGAACCAGGATCACAACGCGGTCGGCGTATCGCGCGAAGTTCATTGCAGCCTGGCCCGCCGAATTCGCGCCTCCTACAACGTAAACAGTCTCGCCCTTGCAGGAAAGCGCTTCTGTGGCCCCTCCGCCATAGTAAACACCTGCACCTTGCAAGCGATCGATTCCCGGAGCTTCAAGCCGCCGCCACTGGACTCCGCTTGCGATCATCAACGCGTGACAGGAAATCTCGCTTTCATCCGCCAACTTAATGATGCGATAAGACCCTTCCGTCCGAACACCGACAGCTTCCTGTGGCGAAAGAATCTCCACTCCGAAACGTTGCGCCTGGACTACTGCGCGCCGGGCGAGATCGCTTCCGCTGAGTCCGGCCGGAAATCCCAGATAGTTCTCAATCCGCGAACTCATTCCCGCCTGGCCGCCGGGCGCTTCGCGTTCAATCATCACCGTATGCAGGCCTTCCGACGCGCCGTAGACGGCAGCTGCGAGGCCCGCTGGGCCGCCGCCCACAATTGCCAGATCGTAAAAGTCGGTCTGCGCCCGCGTGCGTAGACCAACTTTTTGCGCAACCTCCGCGGGAACGCTTTCCAGAAGTTTTGTCCCGTCGGGGAAGAGCACAACCGGAAGGCTCGCAGCCTCCGGCCCCAGAGCTTCGAGGAGTTGCTTGGTTTCCGGATCGTTGGCAGAGGCCTCTACGTCGATCCACTGATAAGGAACGCGATTGCGAGCCAGGAAATCCCGCAACTCGTAGGAACGCGGAGACCATCGCGTGCCCAAAACGCGGATTCCCTCGAAGGTTGGACGGTAGGAAGCTTGCCAATCCCCGAGCAAGTCGTCCAATTGCGGATACAGGTGCTCCGCCGGAGGATCCCACGGCTTCAAAAAAAAATAATTGATGTTGGCCTGATTAATGGCGCTGATTGCGGCGCTGGTGTCCGCGTAGGCAGTGAGCAAAGCCCGCTTCGCATCGGGGAAAATCCGCATCCCCTCTTGCAGAAATTCGACGCCGTCCATATGGGGCATGCGTTGGTCGGCAAGAAGCAATGCCACGCTGTCGTTCCGCACCTTCAGGTGCTTCAGGAGATCGAGAGCGCCTTCGGGCGAATCGCTTCCGATCACGCGGTACTCGGCGCCGTACTGCGAGCGCAAGTCGCGCTCAATCGCTCGGAGAACATCCGAGTCGTCGTCCACGCTCAGCAGAATTGGTTTCGGCATGGTTAGTTCTCAGTTTAGCGAAGAAGCGGCGCCCGACTCCCGCACTGACCGGATAAACAGCTTAGATTCATAAATCTGCATTTGGTTGCGGAATTGGATGGCCGCACAGACGTTGTTTTGGGCTTACGAAGATCAAAGCACTACTTTCCGATACAGAACGTGCTGAAGATCAAGTTCAGGATATCGTCATTGGTTGTGACCCCTGTGATCTCATCGAGCGGCCGCAGAACATTATAAAGATCAAGCAGCAACATTTCGTGCGGCACTTTGTTTTCGACGGCTACTCTCGCCGCCGTAAGCGCTGTAAGTGATGCCCGTACGTGTTCCTGGTGCCGCAGGTTGCTGAGGAATCCATTTTCAACTTGGGCGCCAGCGTCTCCTCGGATGTGACGCAGAATCTCATTCCGCAGCTCGGGGATTCCCTCTCCGGTGGTCGCGGAAGTCCGAACTCGGGGTAGCCCCGCGCTCGGGTTTTCTGCGATGCTGAGTTCTTGACCTTTTCCATCTGCCGAGCTGCGCTCGGGTGGACGGCCGGGGGCGGCTGTCTCCACGTGATCAAGGTCGCATTTGTTCTCGACCGCAATGGCTGGCCGTCCTACAACTTGGTCCAACAGCTGATCGTCTTCCTCCACGAGCGGCTGCGAAGAATCGAATACGACGAGGACGAGATCGGCGTCAGCCAGAGCTTCCATGGATTTACGAATGCCAATACTTTCCGCCTCATCGAGGGCGCGGCGAATGCCTGCCGTGTCAACCAGTTTGACCGGAATGCCGGCGATGGCTACGGTTTCGCTGACCAAATCGCGAGTCGTGCCGGGGGTTGCGGTCACGATGGCGCGTTCGCGTTCGACCAGCCGGTTAAACAAACTTGATTTGCCCACGTTGGGGCGGCCCACGATGGCAAGCGTCAGGCCTTCATGAACGATCTTCCCGTAGGCGAAGGAAGCAGCGAGTTCCTCAAGCGGAGCACGCGCAAGCGCGATGCGCCGAAGGATCTGATCGGCGGGGAGAACCGAGATGTCATCTTCGGCGAAATCAATACCGGCTTCGAGAGTCGCAATCAGCTCAACCAGCTTCTGTTTGATGGGCTGCAGTCGGCGCGAAAGCGCACCTTCGAGCTGTTGGGCGGCAATCCTGGCCTGGTAAAGAGTTTGCGATTCGATGAGATCGCGGACCGCTTCAGCCTGGGTGAGATCGATTCGTCCATTGAGGAAGGCACGCATGGTGAACTCGCCCGGTTCAGCGAGGCGCGCTCCGCGAGCCATGGCCAGCTCGACGATGTGATGCAGCACCACGGGCGACCCGTGCGCCGAGATTTCGACGATGTCGTCAGTGGTGTAGGAGTGAGGTTTGGCAAAATAGGTAACGACGACTTCATCGATGCGTTCTGCCGAGCCTTGTTCGGCTTGGACTGGCCGGCCCACAAAAGCATCGGCGGGTTCGATCAGTTCTCCAAACACAGCGTGGCCGGGATCGAGACCGCGATTTAGCCGTAGCATCGGCAGAGCAATTTTCTTTGCGTCCGAGCCAGCCAGGCGGACTACGCCGATGCCCCCCCGACCTGGAGGAGTGGCAATCGCGACGATGGTATCGTCGAGGTTCACAGCTGGAGGTTCACAGGAAGATTGTAGCGGTTTTATTCTGAAGAGCTGCCACTGGGCAAACTTACGGGACACTGCGCTGCGCAGGCTTGCTCGCGGGTTTGTAGTTCTTGGGATAGACAACCAGGCAGCGGCGGCCGCCTTCGCCCTGGCTCTCGGTATGAAGGTCGGCGTAGTCGCGTAACGCCAGGTGCACGATGCGGCGCTCGCGCGAAGACATGGGCGCGAACTCGTACGGCATACTTGTCTTACGAACTCTTTCAGCCGCGACATTGGCGGCCAGCCGAAGCTCCTCCAGCCGCAGCGCGCGCTGATTCATGCAGTCGAAACAAACCTTCTCATGCTCGTTGCCGGGCAGACGGAGCATCTCAATCGCCAGCGTTTCAATGGCCCGCAGCAGTTCGCCTCCGCGCTCCAAAACCAGAGGGGAATCGGGCCCGGAAAGTTCGACCAGAATCTCCGGCCGTTCCCAATCGCGCCCCTCGGGAAGCGGAGGATCAACGGTTATGCGGTATTTGAGATGGAGACCGCCGTGCGTAACGACACCGCGCAGGAGCGCGTCGATTTTCTTTGCGGCTGCGATTTTGTCTGGAATAGGCATGAACTAGCTCTTAGCACTCAGCTTTCAGCGCTCAGCTTTCAGCCTGCGCTAGCTGAGAGCTGAGTGCTGACGGCTGAAAGCTTCACTTCTCTTTCTTGCGTGCTCTCTTCGCCGCCATCTCGCGCATTTCACGGCCCAGGCTGGTGCGGTTCATGACCGACTGTTGTGCGATGGCAATGAAATTGCCCTCGGCCCAATAAAGACACAATCCCGAGGCAAAATTCCAACTCAGGAACCCCATCATCACGGGCATCAACACGTTCATCATTTTCTGCTGCGACGGATCCATCCCTGCTTGCGGCGTCATGCGCTGCATGAACAGCATGGTGATGAAGATTCCGATTGGCAGTATATGCCACGGGTCCGCCGACGAAAGATCATGAATCCACAACCAGGATGCATGGCGAAGATCAAGGGCCGAGCCTAGCATGCTGTAGTATGCGAACAGGAACGGCATCTGGATGACCAGCGGCAAACAGCCGCCCACCGGGCTGACGCCCTGCTGTTTCATCAGTTCGCCGATCTCCGTATTCATTTCCTGCCGACGCGGGTCGCGCATGCCGTACTTTTTGTACTTTTCCTTGATCGAATTCATCTGCGGCTGAATCTTCTGCATCTTCAGCGCGGATTTCATGCTGGAGATACGTAGCGGCATCAGCGCCAGATTGATGATCAGGGTTTGCAGGCAAATCGCCCAGCCCCAGTTGTGGACGAACTCGTACGTCCACCTGAGCCAGATGAAGAGCGGCCGCGCGATCACCCCCCAAAAACCGAAGTTGATCAAACCGCGCAGATCTTGCTCCGCGCCCACGATAGTTGGCACGGGCACGGATTCCAAGGTCGTCAGCGCTTTCGGTCCAACATACATTCGAGCGACTGTTGGGCCGCTAGGGTTGCCGACCGCTGCCCCCAGCACGTCAACGGGAGCAGTATCTTGCGGGTTCGGATTTTTCGGATTCTTGGGAACGTTGAGCGAATTACGCAGCGTGACCAACGCGGAGTTCTGCGAATCGTCGGGGATGAAAACGGCGGCGAAGTACTGATCGGTCGCTCCCGCCCAATTGAACGGCATGTGGATGGTGTTGCCGCCACTTATTTTCTTTATGGCCAGCCGTTCGGTGGTGTTGTTGTACTGGTAATTAATTTGACTGGCAGCGTAAGAAGACAACGTAGATTCGTCTCCGAAACCTGCGGGCCACGCCGGGTAAGCTGCGACTGTACTTCCCTTCGACACGACTGACGTTTCGACGCGTACGACGTAAGTGTGATCGAAGCTGAAGCTCTTGCGAACGGCCACATCGCCATCGGCGTATTCAAACGTGATCGTGGCTGGGGCATGCAAAACGCCCGAACTGGAGCCAAGATAAAGCGCAGAATTCAGCTTATTCCGCTGGGTCTCGTCGTAAGTCCAAAGAGAGAGCGGGTAGCCGTATTTTTCCGCGGCCGCTTTGTTGACCAGATCGAGCGGCTGTTCCTTATCGTCGGTAAATTTCTTCAGTATCCAGGACTTTACTTGTCCTCCACGGTTGGTAAATGTGATGCGGTAGAGATCGTTCTCGACAACCGTTTCCGATTCGGAAGCTGCCTGTTTGGTCGCGCCTGCATTGAGAACAGGAGCTGCTGGTTGTACCGCTTGAGCCTGGTTGACAGCAGGACTCGGCGAAGCTGACTGCGCCTGGCTCTGTCTTTGCGGTGTCGGAGCAGGTGCAGTCGCCTGCGGAAGGTATTTCTTGAGGAGTGGCTGGAACAAAACGATGACCAGAAAGGTCAGCGCGAAGACCAGGAGCAGCCGGCGCTCCATGCCTGGTTCTTGTTGAGGATTTTGGAATTCGGCCAAATTTACTTTCTCAATGACTGCAAAGCTCGGTTTCGCCACCGCTCTGAGCCGGCAAGCCGCAACCTGTCGGTCGGATAACTTTCAGTTTGACCACTGGATCGAGTCCGCCTTTCGCCAACGGGTGGCATCGCAATACTCGCCAGATTGCCAACAGACTACCCCGCGCAACCCCGTGACGATCGATCGCTTCCATCGCGTACTCGGAGCAAGAAGGCACGTACCGGCAAGCGGGCAGGAACATGGGAGAGACCGCCCATTTGTATGCTCGAAGTACGAACAGCGCAACGGTCTTGAAAATCTGACTCATCCGGTTCTCAATTCGCCTGTCATTCCGCGATTTTCCACTCCCGCGTCACTCCTCTCAACCTGTCTGTCATTTCCGAGGAGCGAAGCGACGACGAATCTGGGTTTCCCCGGTCACGCGAAAAACCGAGATCCCTCGCTTTGCTCGGGATAACAACAATGAAACTACTTCGTCCGTCTCTCCACAGACTTTCGAATTACTTCAAAAGCCCGGCCAATCTCGTCTCCCAATTCGGCGAACTCAAGTTTGAGCACCGACTTCTTGGGATTGACCACTACATCGACCGGAAGCGAAACCGCCGGCCAATGCAAACGAACTGACTCTCGCAATCGGCGCTTCATGCGATTACGGTCGACCGCTCCGCCCAGCAGTCGCCCAACAGTGAATCCGATGCGGAGACCTTCGCCTTGCTCGCGCCGCAGATAAAAAACTGTCATATGAGCGGCGAAGTGACGGCGACCCTGCTTGTAAACGCGCTCGAAGTCAGCGTGCCGGAGCAAGCGCATGCTGGCTGCAAATCTAGCCCGCTTGCCGGGGCCGGGCAGATTGAAACCACCATTCGGAGCGAGACCGCTCACACAATTCACGATCCAGACTCAGATTGCGGAATTGCCGTCAATTCCGGAAAAGGAAATCGACTACTCACGGAAGCCGGGCTTCACCGACACCCGCTTGCGTCCCTTGGCGCGCCGCCGCGAGATCACCGCTGCGCCGCTCTTGGTCTTCATCCGGGTACGAAATCCGTGCGTCTTCGAGCGGTGACGTCGGTTAGGTTGGAAAGTGCGCTTGGGCATGAAACTTAGCTGCTCCTGATTCAGTAAGTAGGTGCAATAATAGCTGTAGAACGAATGAGAAGTATAAATGACCCAGAGCAGACGGGCAAACCGGAGTTGTGGCGACGGCCCAGCGCCGAACGTCATTGCACCAGCCATGGTTCATTGGTGCACGATTGGGGAACCATTCAACTTCGTCCATTGCTGCACCACGCGCGCGGCAGTTACAAAGTCGCCACTTGACAGAAGTTTTTCTTCGCGTTTTGAATCGTGGAGGTCAAACGAAATCTTTGTGAAGATTTCCACCAAGACAATTTTTTTGTGCTAGTATGCGGACCGTTCCTGCTCATTGAAAATTTTTCTTGCTCCAGCGAAACCGCCCCGCAGTGCGGAGCTTGCTGCGCTGGAAAATGAGCGCTTTCTTACTGCAATCATTTAATTTCAGGTCGCTGATTTATATAGCGCCACCAAGAATTTCTTATGTCGGTTTCAAGTCCAACGCTTGCTCCCAATCCGTGGTTGCGCATCCTTGACGCGCTAGAAAAAAAGATCAACCGGCACTCCTACGACACTTGGCTGAAGCCGACCCGCTACAGTCATTCAAGTGGAGGCACACTTTTCGTCTGGGTCCCTAAGCCCGAGTTCTGCCAGGTGGGCGACAAGTACGCCGACCTGATCCAGGAGGCGCTCGACAATCTTGGGCTCGAATATCAGGAAGTAAAGTTCGTTCCCCCGGGCGACGATCCAGCCGCTACACCGCTTCGCCACGACGGCGGCCTTTCCGCCTACTCGACTCCCGCAACTCACCCGTCTCAGTCACGCTTTGATTGGGACGGAGCTGCGCAACTCAACCCGCGCTACACCTTCGACGCATTCGTCATCGGCAGCGGAAATCAGTTTGCTCACGCGGCTTGTCAGGCGGTGGCGGAACGCCCGTCGAAGGCGTACAACCCGCTCTTTCTCTACGGCGGCGTTGGTATGGGCAAAACTCACCTGATGCAGGCGATCGGCCATGAGGTGAGCAAGCGGCAGCCGCAGTTGGCCATTTGCTACGTATCCAGCGAGAAGTTCACCAATGAAATGATCAACTCGCTGCGCTACGACAAGATGACCAGCTTTCGCGACAAGTTTCGGAACGTTGACGTACTGCTGGTGGACGACATTCAGTTCCTGGCGCAGAAAGAACGCACCCAGGAAGAGTTCTTTCATACTTTTAACGCTTTGCACGAATCGATGAAGCAGATCGTGATCGCCAGCGACCGCTCGCCAAAAGAGCTGGCCGAGATCGAAGACCGGCTGCGCAGCCGCTTCGAATGGGGCCTGATCGCCGATATCCAGCCGCCGGATTTGGAGACCAAGGTAGCTATTCTGCAAAAGAAGTCGGAGCAGGAAAAAGTCACTCTTCCTACCGACGTGGCTCTTTACATCGCGTCCAACATTCGCTCTAACGTCCGCGAGTTGGAGGGCGCGCTCATCCGGTTGGTAGCGCACTCCTCGCTGATCGGGGCCGAGATCACGCTCCCTTATACCCAGCAGGTGCTCAAGAATTTCATCGACTCGCAGGCCCGGAAAGTCACCATTGAATCGATTCAGAAGTCGGTCGCAGAGCAATTTGGATTGCGGTTGGTGGAGATCAAGGCGAAGAACAATTCGCGCGCCATCGTTTATCCCCGTCAAATCGCGATGTATCTGGCCAAGCACCTGACCGAAGCGTCCCTGCCCGAGATTGGCCGCCAGTTCGGCGGTAAGCACCATACAACCGTGTTGCACTCGGTCGAAAAAATCGACACCGTCCGCAAGACCGACAAGGACTTGAACCGGTTGCTGAATAAATTGACGGAGCAGCTTGGGGGTTGAGTCGGCGAGGCGGGCTGGATTCAACTTTTCTCCGGTTCTTGCTGTTACTGCTGGTTTTCTAGGTTTTTGTTTTGATATAAGGGAAGTATCGAAAGTAGCGCCACTTGGCGGGGGACTCAGGTTATGCCGGTAGAAGCCATTGCATCCGCGGCGGGAACTACCACCATGGAGATTACGGTCAGCAAGTTCGAACTCTTGCGAGAGCTCACGGCGACCCAAGGCGTGGTCGAGCGCAAGACCACCATCCCCATCCTGTCGAATTATTTATTTGAAGCTGCCGGTGACAAGCTTTCGCTTACCGCCACCGATCTTGATCTCAGTCTGCGTACCTCGTGCGTGGCCAAAGTGAAGAAAGAAGGCGCGTGCACAATCCCCGCGCGCAAGCTGCACGACTACGTAAAACTGCTGCCCGATGCGGACATCACGATCAAGCTGCTGGAAAATCATTGGGTCAGCATTCGCTGTGGCCGGTCGAATACGAAGATGGTCGGCATGGCGCGATCAAACTTTCCCAGCCTGCCCACGTTTCCAACCGTTGGGGTTGTGAAAATTCCAGCGCAGGTTCTGCGGTCGATGATTGCCAAAACCGGGTTCGCCATTGCCAGTGAAGAATCGCGCTACACGCTGAATGGAGCATTGATGGTGCTGAAGCCGGAGTCGATTACCATGGTCGCCACCGACGGGCACCGGTTAGCACACATCGAACGTAGCGGCGGGAAATTCGAAGGTGTTTCCGGCGAGATGAAAACTCTCGTCCCCAAGAAAGCCATGGACGAATTGAAGTCACTGCTCGATTCGACCGATGCCGAGGAAATCGAGTTCGCGAAGGACGAGTCCACATTATTTTTCCGCATCGGCCAGAGGCTTCTGACTTCGCGCCAACTCACCGGCCAATTCCCCAACTTCGAAGCCGTGCTGCCCAAGGACAACAACAAGAGCATTACTGTCCACGGGGAAGAACTCACAGCAGCGATCTCTCGCGTCGCGCAGTTTGCCGATGAGCGTTCGCGAGCCGTAAAGATGCGTCTGGAAAAGGGCGAGCTCAAACTCTCTGCTTCCTCGACCGAAACAGGCGAGTCCGAAGACTCGCTTGAAATCGACTACAACGGGGATGTGATCCAGATCGGGTTCAACGCGCAATATCTTCTGGATTTCCTCAAAGCGACCGGCAACGGCGATGTGAAACTCGAGTTCAAGGATTCCCAGTCTGCCGGCCAGATGCGTCCAGCCGAAGGCGAAGAATACAAATACCGCTACATCGTGATGCCGATGAGAATCTGACGATGGAGGACGGGGGTCCTCCCCCTCCCGCAAGCGCCACAAGCTTGACGCAAGCGGTCATCCGCCGTAAAGTGGTCGCCACCTCAGGAGGATCGTCATGCTCAGCGGATTCAAGCAGTTCATTCTTCGCGGCAATGTCATCGACATGGCAGTCGGTGTTGTGATTGGCGCGGCGTTTGCCTCGGTGGTCTCAGCCTTCACAAAAGACCTGCTCACTCCGCTGATTGCGGCAATCGTCGGGAAGCCCGATTTCTCCGCCATCAAGTTCACCGTCAACGGCAGCATGTTTGCCATCGGAGACTTCGTCAATGCCGGCATCTCGTTCCTGTTGGTAGCAGCGGCTGTATATTTCTTCGTCGTAACCCCGGTGAATCTCCTGGTCGCGCGTATGCGTAAAGCCCCAGCGCCGGCCGATCCCACAACCAAGAAGTGCCCAGAGTGTCTGAGCGAGATCCCTATCGATGCCAAACGTTGTGCTCACTGTGCTCAACCCGTTCCCATGGGCAGGGCCGCCTAAAACACCGGCTGTAGAGACCCGCTTGTAACGTCTCGATCGGCACATCTCCTGTAACATTGCAGAGATGGACTTCTTCGCGCGAGCACTCCTTAAGATTTTTGCAGTGGCTCTGCTGGCCGGCACCTTGCAAGGACAGCAAGCGGCGAAACCTGCGGGGGCGCAGACCGCGTCGAAGCCGGATCCCGGCGCCATCACCGATGATGTCTACCGCAACGCCACATTTGGATTCACCTACAAGGCCGCTTTTGGCTGGGTGGATCGCACCCGCGAGATGAGAGAAGACTCTGACGAAGATTCGAGTGCAGATTCGAACTCCGCGAAGAAGTCCGTCCTACTACTTGCTACATTCGAGCGTCCCCCCGAGGCGACCGGCGACTCGGTGAACTCTGCGGTCGTAGTGGCGGCAGAAGAAGTGGCTTCCTATCCCGGCCTGCGAAGTGCAGAGCAGTATTTCGGCCCGCTTACCGAGCTGACCAAGGCTAAGGGGCTAACGGTGGTCAACGAGCCTTACGAATTCCAGGTTGGAGACAAGCAACTTGTCCGCGGCGACTTCAGCAAAGCGCTGGGCAACCTGACCATGTACCAGAGCACGCTGGTCATGATAGAAAAAGGCTACGTCGTCTCGTTTACTTTTATTGCCGGCAGTGAAGACGAAGCGGACCAGCTTGTAGAAGGCTTAAGCTTCGGCAAGAAAGAAACGCCCGCTTCGCGCAAATGAGTCGGAAATCGTTGCCGGAAACGAGATGCAGTCTCCGCTGCCAAGCACGTCCCTAAGTGGCACTTGAGGCACGGTTTACCGGCTCGATTCTGCGTCCAAAAGCCGTTTGAACTATGCTATAATTACCTATAAATCCTGACGTCGTAAGTGTTAATAATTTCAGTCATTTGACCTCATTTTAGGGCACAGGAAATGCGCGCCGGTTCGAGCTTTGAATCCGGCCCATCTTCCACGGAGCTGAATGGCAACAAAAGAGATTGAAACCACCGCCGTTGTCGACACCAAGAATAGAGCCGGCGGGCCCAACCCTGTCAACGGCAACGGCGATTACACGGCCGATTCCATCAAAGTATTGGGTGGCATGGAAGCCGTCCGCAAGCGTCCCGCCATGTACATCGGCTCGACCGGTGACCTGGGACTTCATCATCTCGTCTACGAAGTCGTCGACAATTCTGTTGACGAAGCGCTCGCGGGATACGCCGACAAGATCGAAGTCGCGATTCACCTCGACAACTCCATCACCGTAGTCGATAACGGCCGCGGCATTCCCGTCGACTCGATGGACATCGATGGCGAGAAGATTCCCGCCGCGCAAGTCGTCATGACCACGCTGCACGCCGGCGGGAAGTTCGATGCTTCCTCTTATAAAGTTTCCGGCGGATTGCACGGCGTTGGCGTTTCCTGCGTGAACGCGCTCAGCGAAGAACTTGATCTGGAAATCTGGCGCGATGGATTCACCTGGGAGCAGACCTACTCCAAAGGTGAGCCCACCAGCAAGCTGAAAAAAGCCGGCGAAGTGAAGACGAAGCGTGGGACGAAAGTCCATTTCCTGCCCGACAAAAGCATTTTCACCGTCACTGAGTACAACTTCGACACGCTGGCGCAGCGCTTGCGCGAATTGGCATTCCTGAACAAAGGCCTGCTGATTACGCTTACCGACGAGCGCACCACCGATCCGAAAACCGGCGAGCCCAAGACCGCGCAATTCAAATACAACGGCGGCATCGCGGAATTCATCAAGCACCTCAATCGCGGCAAACAAGTGCTGCACGATAAGCCGATCTACATGGAGGCCGAACGCGACGGCGTGACCATGGAAATCGGCTTGCAATACAACGATGCCTACTCCGAAACGGTTTTCAGTTTCGCCAACAACATCAACACCGTCGATGGCGGCACGCATCTCTCCGGCTTCCGCACCTCGCTGACTCGCACCATCAACTACGCCGGACAGCAGATGGGCCTGTTCAAAGACGTGAAAGAAAATCTGACTGGCGATGACGTGCGCGAAGGCCTCGTTGCCGTGATCAGCGTCAAGCTGCCGCAACCTCAGTTCGAAGGCCAAACCAAGGGCAAGCTGAACTCCGACATCGCGGGCGTGGTGCAGGCATTCGTCAACGAGCGCTTAGGCGCATATCTCGAGCAGAACCCGACTGTCGGACGAAAGATTATCAACAAAGCCATCGACGCTGCCCGCGCCCGCGAAGCCGCCAGAAAAGCTCGTGACCTGACTCGGCGCAAGGGTGCGCTCGACGGGGGTGGGTTACCCGGCAAGTTGGCGGATTGCTCAGAGAAGCAACCAGACCGCTGTGAGCTGTTCCTGGTCGAAGGCGAGTCCGCAGGCGGCACAGCGAAACAAGGGCGCGACCGGCGTTTCCAGGCCATCCTGCCGTTGAAGGGCAAAATTCTGAACGTCGAAAAAGCCCGCTACGACAAGATGCTGGCGCACGAGGAAATTCGCGCCATGATTACGGCGCTGGGCACCGGCATTTCGAAAGAAGATTTCGACGCGAGCAAATTGCGTTACGGCAAAATTATTCTGATGACCGACGCCGACGTCGACGGAAGCCATATCCGTACTTTGCTGCTTACATTCTTCTTCCGTCACATGCAGGAGTTGATTAAGCGCGGCAATGTGTTCATCGCGCAGCCGCCGCTGTACTCGATCAAGAAAGGCAAGTCGCAGCAGTACATCAAGGACGACCGTGAGTATGTGAAAGTCCTGGTCAAGCGCGCGTCGGAAGGTCTGGTCGTGCGTTATGGTGAAGGCGCTGCCAAACTCGAAGGCGCGAATCTGTCGCGCTTCATGAACGTGCTTGATGAGTATCTCAAGCTCTTCGATAAAGTCGACAAGCGCTTGCGCGACGAACGCGTTACCGACATTCTGCCCAAGCTTGATCTCTCCAAGCGCGTCGATTTTGAAGGCGACAAGAAAGCCGCGCCTAAGAAAATCGAGAAGCTGGAAAAAGAATTGAAGAAGCTGCAAAAAGAACGTGGCTTCAAGGAAGTCGAAAGCCGTTTCGACGAGGAACACAATCTCTGGGAAGCGCGCTACGTGAATGCTCAGGGCGCGGAGCACTTGATCAATTGGGAACTGGCCTCGACCGCTGAGTATCGCCAGCTGCTATCGAAGTTCAAGCAGATCGAGCCCTACATGGAGCCGCCGTTTGTAGTCGAGACCGTCGCCAAGAGCGCTTCAGCCAGCAAGGGCGAAGAAGCCAGTGACGCTGAGCCCGAGGACGGCGGTGAGAAGAAAGCTGCACCAGACACGCCCGCAAAATCCGCCGCAAAGAAGAAGCCCGAACCGCAGCTTGTAGAAAAGTCTACGGCGCGCGATCTCTTCGACTACGTGCTGGCGGAAGGCCGAAAAGACTACATCATCCAGCGCTACAAAGGCCTCGGCGAAATGACAGCGCCACAATTGTGGGAGACCACCATGGACCCGGAGCGACGCACCCTGTTGTCCGTCAAGCTCGAAGACATCGCGGAGTGCGAAACCATCTTCACCACGCTCATGGGCGAAGACGTAGAAGCCCGCCGCAAGTTCATCGAAGACAACGCCCTCGACGTCAAGAACCTGGATATCTAGCGGCTGCCGGAGCGACGAGCCCCTCGCCCGTTCCAAGCCGGGCGATGCCCGGTACTTTGCGCGTGCTCTGCCGTCCAACTAGTATTATAATGTACATGGATATCCGAGGCACTCGGTGAAACTCAAACTTAGGTCTGTGGGCACATCCACCGGTTTGGTGCTGCCAAAAGAAATGCTGGTTCGGCTGCGGGCAAAGAAAGACGACACGCTCTTTGCCATCGAAACTCCGGACGGATATTTGCTCACTCCCTACGATCCCGAGGTTGAGAAGCAACTCGATCTTGGCCGTGGATTCATGAAAAAGTATCGCAACGTTTTCCGCGCGCTGGCGAAGTGAAGAAGCCAGTTTGGTTAGACCAGCGCGCGCTCATTCTGCTCCACGCAGAAAGCCTTGCGGAACACGGTGGACTGTGGGGCTTGCGCGACGAGGCAGCCTTGCAGTCCGCGCTGGCGCGCCCAAGGAATGTCCATGCCTACGAACGTGGCGCCGACGCGGCGCGTTTGGCAGCGGCATATGGATTCGGCATCGTTCGTGGGCATCCCCTTAACGACGGAAACAAACGAGCGGGGTTTCTCGCTATCGGGCTCTTTCTCGAGTTGAACGCCTTTGATCTCGAAGTTGAGGAAGCCGACGCCGTTAGAACCATCCTGGATTTAGCCGCGGGGAACCTCACCGAAAAAGCACTGGCGGAATGGATCCGTGCGCAAATAAAGCGCCGGAAATCATCTGACAGGACCCAAGTCTAGTTCTTCCTGCTCTGCGCCCCATGCCAGATCGTATCGATCGTAACCCGCCGGCTCTGCACACGATACAACACAATGTACGGGATGCCTCCGATCACAAGCTCTCTGATCCCAGGCTCTGCCCCGGCACGGCCCAAGTAGGGATGATTTCTTAACGCTTCGACCACGGCAACTATCCGCATGGCTAGCCTTTCCGCCGCCTTCGGTTTGTCTCGCGCAACGTAAGCACGAATGTCGCGCAACCGGGTTCGGGCCAACGCAGACCAGACAATTTCTACTGGCACAGCGTCTCGTCATCGTGTTCTTTCCCGCAAACGCACTTTGGAACCGGCAGCTCGTGCTCAGTCCCCCACGATAACAGCCACGCTTTCATGTCCTCATTCTTGATGTAGTGTCCGGATTTCACCTGACGATCCGCCTGCCGGACCTCGGCCAGCATCCTTTCCTGGTCGGAGACGTACGCCTCGACCGCATCCGCGATCAGAAAATTCGAACTACGCCCCGAGGCATTTGCCAGCTTTGCCAATCGTTTCTTGGTTTCTGGCTTGAGGCGTATGCTAAGGGTGGCGCTGCGTGTGTTTGCCATGAACACATCTTAACACGCTAGCCTGATTTTCAATGCAGACGGGCGGTGACGCCTGTCCTCCATTTACCGCCGTACTTTACTTCCGGATACACCCGATCAAACGCCACCCATGTCATCGCGATCACCACAAACACCAGCACACTGCCTTCCGGCCCGACCGAGCCTCCAGTGATCCAACGGGAACCGTGGAACGAGGAACGCATCAAGTGCCCAGTAACCATCCCGCCGCTGTCGGGCACGGAGTACAGAAAGCTCTCGCCCCAATCCCACGAAGCGTGAAAGCCCACGGCGAACCACAGAGTCCCGGTTCGGCGAAGAGTCAGACACAAAAAAAGTCCGATGGCCGCGACCGCGAGCAAGCCGACCCATGTTTCTCCAGGATTGCCTAAGTGCAAAGCCGCAAACAAGCTCGAAAGCAAAATAGCGGCCGGCCAGAAACCCATGCCTTGAGTCAGCGTGAATTGCGGATAGCCGCGCAACAGAGACTCCTCAAACAGGCCGACGACAAGAAACAATCCGCCCCAGAAAAGCGCGAATTTGAAGATTCGTGTGCCATGCAATGCCAATCCGCCCAGTGAGAAATCGCCAACCCCGCCGATGACAAGCACGAGAACTGAAATGGCCACGATGCCCCAGACAATGCCCACCCAGAACGATTTTCCAAAAACATACTTTCGCGGAAGGCCATAATCGTCGAAAGAACGTTGCTCGATGGCGGCCATCACCAGTGTAGGCAGAACGGCCGATGCCAGAAACTCCAACTCCGCAATCAATTCCTGCCAAATCCCGTGCGCCTCGTACGGCTGCACATATCGCACCACGGCGGTGATCAGAACGAGGAACACTCTCCACAATCCGACGTACAGCAGAAATCGCCATCCGGCTCTCAGGCCGTGATCATCGACGAAGATGTTATGCGCCGGCGTGTGCAATGATGGGGGCGGGGCCGTGGCCAACCCAAGATCCGATTGATCGAGCTGTTGTCCCGCCGGGCCCGCATTCGCGGTCGTCGAGCCCTCTTTTCCTTCGTCCATGGCGGAAGTTTCCCCAATCATCCCCGGACATGGTAAAACACTCGCCGTCCCCTCATGAGCAAATTTCTTACGCGCGAGCGTTTCGGCAGGCCTCAGGTGTTGGCGGGATTTCTGCTCCTCGGGTTCCTGGCGCAGTGCGGTTGGTTACTGGTCCGGGGCACCGAACCAAACGAAGTTGAATCTTCTCAGCTCTTCCGCGTAGTGGAAGGATTGCAGCAATGGAGCGGCGATTCGATCGCGGGGACGCCATCCGTCGAGCGCATGGAGGCCGGAACCCCGACCCCGCCCGAAGTCGAGCAGAACGATGGCTACGATCCCAACCACTCCCCGCTCTGGTATCTGTTGGCCTCCGTTCCGCTGCTGGGCTGGACGGGCACAGGACAATCTGGATCATTTCATTATTGGGGATGGCAAGCACGAACTCCTTATCTGATCTTCGGCCTGCTCCTGGGTGCGTCCCTGTGGTATGTCGCGCGCAGGCTCTACGGAAACGCCGGTGGCTACATTGCCCTGACGCTCTATTGCGTTTCGCCCGTGATCCTCCGCAGCAGCACGCTGTACGCTGCACAGCCAGAGATGGGCGCCGCCTGGGGCGCATTCGGAGCCATCTTCACGGCCATCGCGGCTGCCCACACTTTATACGCTCCGCGCGAAGTTGTGGTTTGGAACTGGCGGCGTATCCTATTGCTCGGACTCTCACTCGCGCTAGCCATCGGCTCTCAGTTTTCACTGGTCATCCTGATTCCGATCGCGCTCGGGTTCATGCTTTATCTGGCGCCGACGAGGCGGCCAGCGGCGGCCGCGATTTGGGCGGCGGCGTGCGGGGTTGCGTTCCTCCTCTTGTTCGCTTGCTACCTGTTTCGTCCAGGCGTTTTTTGGCAGGGCATTCGCCACGCCCGTTTTTTCGGAATCACATGGTCGGCGTTTCTTGTGCCAGGAACTTATATGCGGGTTCTCGCGCAAACCGGGCAGAGTGGCCCAGCGCTCTTGCTCGCGATCCCAATCGCTTTGATTACATATTTCGCCTGGCGGCGCTCAAGGTATTTCGGCAATACGGCGCCTCTGATGATTGCAGCGCTGTTTCTTCTGCTAAGCCTGGGCGCCCCGCACTATCCTGGATTCGGATTTCAGCTCATCGCCACGCCATTTTGGTTTGTGTTCGTCGCTGCAATTGCTTCTGACATGCTGGAGACCCAGAGACGCGATCTCATAGCAGCCTGCGTCTGGGGACTTCTGCTAGCCAATGCCTTCTGGAATCTGGCTGAACTGGCGCGCGTCGGAAAGCCGTTATAGCAGCGCACCGCCCACGGCCTTCATCTGCCAGCGCGATTCGGAAGCTGACTTCGAATCCAGTTATCGACGCGGGCCTCCAGCATGTCGAGCGGCAGGCTTCCTCCACTGAGAATGTCATCGTGGAAGGCTCTGATATCGAAGTGGGGACCAAGCCGCTGCTTCGCGCGATTGCGCAGGTCGAGAATCTTCAGCTTGCCGATCTGATAGCTAAGCCCTTGCGCGGGCCATGCAATATAGCGATCAATTTCAGCTTGAATCGTAGGCTCGTCCCCGGCGCCGCTCTCACGGAAGTAAGCCACCGCCTGTTCGCGAGTCCAACCCTCGGAGTGAATTCCCGTATCGACAACCAGGCGGACCGCTCGCATCAACTCTAGGTTGAGCCGCCCATAGTCAGAGGCCGGTTCCTGGAAGAATCCGATCTCTTTGCCCAGCGCCTCCGCATACACTGCCCAGCCCTCGGCGTATGCGTTATTGATGACGTGAAGACGAAACTCCGGCAACCCGGTGAGCCGTTGCTGGATGGAAATCTGCATGTGGTGCCCGGGGATACCCTCGTGATAGGCCTGCGTCTCGTCGCTCACCAATTTTCGATGGGCATAGTTCGAAGTGGCAACCACGACGCGCGCCAGTCTGCTACCATCCGAAGTGCCAAAAACATAGTGTGTGGGATTGTTGGGCTGGGAGGCAGGCGCAGCTTCCACGGTCAACGGAGTTTCCGGAAAAACTCCGAACAGTTCTGGCAGATGCGGCTGCATTTGGCCGACATAGTGCCGGAAATCTTCGACGATCTGATCCGCAGATTTGGGTACATACTTCGGATCGCTATTGAGTGCGGCGCGAAAGCTGCTCAGATCTTTGTAGCCTGCTTTGATCGCAAGATTGGTGAGCAGTCCATTGATTCGTTCGACCTCGCGCAGCCCAAGCGCATGAATTTCGGCCGGTGACATATCTGTGGTCGTTTGCTCTCGAATCGCTTGCTGATAGCGTCGAGCACCGTCCGGCAGGCTGTTCAACCCGATCGTGCTGCGGCCATGCGAAGCGTAATCCTTTGCGGTAAATTCCGCGAAGCGCCGATAAGCGGGCAGCACTTCTGCGTTCACCACTTCCACGATCTCCGCAGTCAAGCGCTTCTGGTCCTCGGCGGGGATGGAAGCGGGAAACTTCTTTGTCGGTGCCAAAAATGGATCTTCCGCAATCGTGCCTTCGCATTGCGCCGGAATCTGCTCAAGCAAAATACGCACCGGCATCAATCCGTCTTTTTCTCCCTGGCGGAGCACGTCGATGGTTTGCTCGAAAGCCCGCGGAATTTGGTGCAAACGTGCAATGTAATCCTCGTAATGCTGCACCGTATCCAGCGGCACCGAGTTCGGAAGATCAGCCAGGCTGTTGTGAATGCCCTGCATTTGCGAGATGGGCATCTCGTAGTTCTTCAGCTCGTAGTCCGCAATGCGGTTGTCCAGAACATGAAGCAGCAGATCATGCGAGATTCGATCCTGCTCGGGAAACGCCTCGGTAGAAATCGCCGCGAGCTTCGCGCGATACGCGCGATCGACCGCATTCTGCTTCACGCTGGCCGCCAGAGAATAGTCATCCAACGCCGCGTTATCCCAGTAGTCTCCTCTGGCAGTCTCGCTCTCCGGAGAAGCCCTCATGTCATCCTCGAACTGCTCCTTGAATAAAGCATTTTGAGCAGCAAGGCGCGCTGCTACTGACTCGGACGGTTGCGACGGAAGGTAAATGAATGGGAAAGGCGCATACTTGGCTTGTGCCGCCACCGGGCCGAATACGCCTTGCAGGCACAGGCCGGCGAGGAAGAAGGCTGAGGCCGAGCTGCGCAGAACAGGAGGCATACGTCTCATGCCAGTTGCGACCTTTCTCGCTTAGTTAACCGTGAGTCCGTCGGATCCACCCGGACCCCAGATTATTCACGTACCACTATGCCCGAGTCTCAGGAAAACTGGAAGTTGTTCCGGCCCAGGTCGCTTCTGGCGGTGCAAATCCTGGAGACACCGCCTCTAACACGCAGAGCCCCGCTTTTCAGCTACTTAGCCTGGCGACGAACCGACTCCATAGCACGAAAGTAATTCTCTTTAGGCACACAACTTCCCATGCCCTCTCATGTTCTAATATTTACAGAGGGAGTGCGCCATGCATCGAAACCTGGAGTATGATGTCCCGGTGAAACCGCTGAATCGACCGACCGGAGCGGCTTTTGGGTTGACATTGTTTGTGCTTGGTTTTCTGGGATTATTTCTGATCCCCACAGCGCACGCCCAGGTTAACGGCATGCCTGCCTCGGTCACGTCGCCTGGATTTGGTGGTCGCCAGGTCAACGGAGTCGCTCCGAGCGTCACCTCTCTTGGGCCACGCGGCTACACGCCCGGTTCTCCCACTTGTTGCTTCAGGGGCGTGACCACAAATCCTCCTAATCACCCGCTGAACTCCCAGCATCCTCATCGTCGCAAGGACGCGTACCTTCCCTGGGGAGGCGGAATCTACTCCGCACCCTATTACGGTTATTCCGATTCCGGAAGTGACGTAGCCGACGATCCGCCGGGCGACTACAACGGAGGGCCTACGATTTTTGACCGTCGCGGCCCCGGAACAGCGCCAGCTCCGGCGCCATATTCGAGCCGCGCGAGGAACAACAGCCCGCAGGACGATCCAGCGTATGATTCGGCCGCGCCCGACGCGCCCGCTTCTGATCAGCCTCAGACCATCCTGGTATTCAAGGACGGGCATCAAGTCGAAGTGGCGAACTATGCAATTGTCGGGAACACACTATACGACCTGTCCAGCGGACATCGCCAAAAGATTGCGCTTGCCGATTTGGACCTGACCGCTACCGCGAAACAAAACGACGACCGCGGCATCGACTTTCAGGTTCCCGCTGCAAACGAAGCGAACTAGAGTATGCCTAAGCCGCGGATCTTTGCGCCGATCACGTTTTCGCTGGCCGCGCTGCTCGGAGTAACGATTTTCCCGGCGACTTCACCCGCGCAAATGCGAGGCGGTGGCGGCGGGGCCACTTCTGGTTTCTCGCGAGGCGTCAATGTTTCCTTCTCCGGACGCCCCTACTCCCGTTCTTTCGGCCGTGATGCAATCTTCCTCGGCGATCCGTTTTATTCGGACTATCAAGTTGCTCCCGTGACAGTCCCGCCCCAGTTTGTCATCGTTCAGCAGCCGGCCCCTGTCGCCGACACCCAGCCGGAAATAAAATCTGAGCCGTTGATGATCGAACTGCAGGGCAATCGCTATGTGCGTTTCGGCGGAAGACAGCAATCCGCAGAACGCGGCGCCAATGCTCCACTCGATTACGCCGAAGCCGATGCGAGCGGCTCACCGCGCATCAATCAACAACCAGCTCAACCTGAACTCCCGCCGGCAGTGCTGATCTTTAAGGACGGTCATCGGGAGCAAGTGCCCGAATACGCCATCGTAGGCAGCACCATTTATGCCAGCGGAGATTATTGGCAAAGCGGTCATTGGACGAAAAATATCCAGGTCTCCGCACTCGATATCCCCGCCACAATCCAAGCCAACCACCAAGCCGGCATCCGCTTTACTCTGCCGTCGGGTCCAAACGAAGTCGTCACCCGGCCCTAAGCTTCCTTGTACAGACATTGCTTGCAATGTCTCTTTCTCCACCACTATTTTCCCACTACGGTAAGCGGTTTTACGCCCCTCCTCGCGCAGCCCGATTATGATAACGACGATGAGACCACCTTGCGACGAACTCGCCATCCGAACCGGACCCTCGGCTGCCCCTAGGTCACCTGCAGAGGGAAGGTGGATCCTGGCTGCGGCAATTCTCGCATCCAGCATGGCCTTCATCGATAGCACGATCGTGAATGTCGCATTGCCCGCTCTTCAATCCAGCCTGGGTGCGACAGTCATTGATGTTCAGTGGGTTGTTGAGTCCTATGCCCTGTTTCTCGGAGCGCTTATTCTGGTTGGCGGTTCTATTGGCGATCTGTTCGGACGCCGCCGCGCTTTCCTGATGGGCGTTATAGTCTTCGCCACGGCGTCCGCGTGGTGCGGACTAGCGCCCAACATTCATCAACTGATAATCGCCCGCGCTATTCAAGGACTGGGCGCCGCGTTCCTGGTGCCAGGGAGCCTGGCCATTATCAGTGCGTCATTCGACGAAAAGGAACGCGGTCGAGCCATCGGCACCTGGTCCGGGGCCACTGCAATCACCACCGCCATTGGGCCGGTTCTGGGCGGTTGGCTCATCCAGCATGCTTCCTGGCGATGGGCATTCTTCATCAACCTGCCACTCGCCGCCGCAGTGATCGTCATTTCCCTGAAGCACGTCCCCGAGAGCGAGAGCACGGCGGAGAAGCATGTGGACTGGCTGGGAGCCGCCATTATCACCGTCGATCTGGGAGGATTGGTTTACGGTCTCATTGAATCGGCTCGCCTCGGCTGGAGGGACCCGCTTGTCTTCGTACCCTTCGCAATCGGCGTCGTAGGTTTGATTGCATTCTTTTTTGTCGAGGCTCGAGTCGCGGAGCCCATGGTTCCCTTGCAGTTATTTCAGTCGCGGCCTTTCAGCGGTGCGAACCTGCTAACGCTGTTTCTTTATGCCGCCACAGGAATCTTCTTTTTCCTGTTTCCCTTAAACCTCATCCAGGTCCAGGGCTATTCCGCAACCGCTGCTGGTGCCGCTGCTCTTCCATTCATCCTGCTTATGTCAGTATTGTCACGCTGGTCGGGAGGTTTGATAGCCCGTTACGGGGCCAGGCTGCCATTGATCGTTGGCCCTCTCATCACAGCCGTCGGCTTTATCCTGTTCGCCATCCCTTCAGTCGGCGGCAGCTACTGGAGCGCATTCTTCCCGGCCTTTACCGTGCTCGGTTTCGGGATGACGGTGAGCGTCGCTCCGCTCACCACCGTAGTCATGGACGCTGTGGACCAGGATCGCGCAGGAACCGCCTCCGGGATTAACAACGCAGTCTCCCGCATCGCGGGACTACTCGCGGTTGCTGTCCTTGGCATCGTGATGCTTTGGTTGTTCAGTACCCATCTTGATCGCAGCCTCGCAGGCGTGCCGTTGTCGACCGAGCAGCGGAAGGAAATTAAATCGGACTACGTCAAGCTTGCCGCTCTTGAAGTACCCGCGGGGCTTGACCGAACTACGTCGAATGAAATCAGGACTTCGGTTAACCAAGCATTCGTTTACGGTTTCCGCTTGGTGATGCTCATTTGCGCCGGACTTTCCGTCGTAGGTGCCGCTCAATCATGGTGGTTGATTCCCGCTCATCCGGACCTGCGACGGTAACCCTTGTGAGGCCCCCGTATGCTATAATAGCTGGTATCCAACACACCAATAAGCTACTGTAAATGCAATGAGTTACCGTCGCTCGACTGAGAACCAGGAACTAAGAACCGAGAACTGAAGCTAAACCTGAGAACCGCAAAATGCCAGACGATCAAAACCCAGAACTTCCATTGACCCCGCCCCCTCCGGGCGAAGGCGGCAATCCCGGCGCGCTGAACATTCAACCCGTCAATATCGAAGAAGAGATGCGCCGGTCGTATCTCGACTACTCGATGTCCGTCATCATCGGGCGCGCGTTACCCGATGTGCGCGACGGTTTGAAGCCCGTGCATCGTCGCATTCTCTACCATATGTTCGACTCCGGCCTGCTGCACAATCGCCGGTACGTGAAGTGCGCCAGAGTTGTCGGCGAGACCATGGGAAAATACCATCCCCATGGCGACACCGCTTTGTATGACGCTCTGGTTCGCATGGCGCAACCATTTTCTCTGCGCTATCCCCTGATCGATGGTCAAGGAAATTTCGGCTCGGTCGATGACGATCCTCCCGCGGCCATGCGATACACGGAGTGCCGCCTCGCTCGCATGGCGGAAGATCTCAACGCCGATATCGACAAAGATACAGTCGACTTCGAGCCAACCTACGACGACTCCAACACGCAACCCACAGTTCTGCCCACGCGCATTCCTAATCTTCTGGTCAACGGATCGAATGGAATCGCGGTCGGAATGGCGACCAACATCCCGCCCCACAATCTCACGGAGATCGTCGAAGCCACGATCCTGCTGGTGAACAACCCAGCCACGCAGCTCCCTGAAATTCTAAACATCGTCAAAGGACCCGACTTCCCGACGTACGGAATCATTCACGGCAAAGCCGGAATCTACGAAGCCTACAAGACCGGACGCGGTCGCTTCATGATGCGCGCCAAAGCCGGCATCGAAACTTTCAACAAAGATCGTCAAGCCATCGTCGTCACCGAGATCCCCTATCAAGTAAGCAAAAAACGCCTGATCGAACGCATGGCCCAACTAGTAAACGACAAGATCATCGACGACATAAGTGATATCCGCGATGAAAGCGACCGCGATGGCATGCGCATCGTCGTTGAACTGAAGCGCGGCGGTGAGCCGCAAATCGTGCTCAATCAGCTTTTCAAGCACACTTCCATGCAGGAAGGTTTTTTCGATGATCTTCCTGGCTGTCGTGAATGGGCAGCCAAAGGAAATGGGCCTCATCCAGGCCATCAAGCATTTCATCGATCATCGCGTCGACGTAGTCCGCCGCCGCACTTCGTTCCTGCTGGCCAAAGCCAAAGACCGCGAGCACATCCTCGAAGGCTATCTCACTGCGCTCGATCACCTCGACAACGTGATTGTCATCATTCGTGCCAGTGCCAATCGCGCCGACGCCCGCGAAAACCTGGTCGCGTACTTCGGCGGCAAGAAAATCGAAATCAACATCACTGGGCGCGCGCCGAAGCTCGATCCCGAAAAACCGTTCACAGGCATTCAGGCCGATGCCATCCTCGAACTGCAATTGCATCGCTTGACCCGGCTCTCCATCGACGAAATCAACAAAGAGCTGAACCTCACCCGCGGCAACATCGCAGAATACGAATCGATTCTGGGCTCAGAGAAAAAACTCCGCGGTGTGATCATCAAAGAGCTCGAAGAAGTCAAAAAGCTCTACGGTGACAAACGCCGCACCGTCATCGAAGACGAAGCCGCCGAGATTCATCTCGAAGACTTAATCGCCGACGAGCAAATGGCCGTCACCGTCAGCCACAGCGGCTACATGAAGCGCACTGCGATCTCCACCTACCGCAACCAGCGCCGCGGAGGCCAGGGGCGCATGGGCATGAAGACGCGCGACGAGGATTTCGTCGAACATCTCTTCATCGCTTCCACCCACGCCTACCTTCTCATCTTCACCAATAACGGACGCGTCTACTGGCTCAAGGTCTACGAAATCCCCGACGTAGGCGCAGCCGGCAAAGGCAAACACGTAGGCAGCCTGCTTGCGCTCCAGCCTGGCGAGACGGTTCGCACCATTCTCGCCGTCCGCAATCTGGAAGAAGAAGGCAAATACGTTTTCTTCGCCACGCGCAATGGCACGGTCAAGAAAACTGACCTGAAAGATTTCTCCCACGTCCGCAATGGAGGCATCATCGCCATCAACATCGAAAAGGGCGACGAACTGGTAGCCGCTCGCCTGACCGACGGCGTGCAGATCGTCTTCCTGGCTTCGCACGACGGCCAGGCCATCCGCTTCGAAGAGACCGACGTCCGCTCCATGGGCCGCAACGCCACCGGAGTCCGCGGCATGAACCTCGGCGAGAAAGACTACATCGTCGGCATGGCCACAACGGTCAAGCCCGATGCGGTGCTGCCACCGGCTCCCGCGAAAGATCCCGCCGATTCGACGCTCGAAGTCGAAGATGTAGGCAAGAAAGGTTCGCTCATCCTCTCCGTCACCGAAAACGGATACGGCAAGCGCACCGCCGCCGACGAATACCGCCTCACCAACCGCGG
>Ga0207044_1012_pt1 | contig 66210 bp, 69 predicted proteins | sample Alteio_BWMinCont_68_FD_153300 | JGI IMG/M metagenome (GOLD analysis project Ga0207044, IMG submission 153300) | Enriched cells from forest soil in Barre Woods Harvard Forest LTER site, Petersham, Massachusetts, United States -... | ecosystem: Environmental > Terrestrial > Soil > Temperate forest >... | reverse complement strand
GGCGATCTGCCGAGACGAGTCAACGAGCTCGATTCCAGCCGCGAAATCGTGGCCCATTGCCGCTCCGGCGTGCGCAGCGCCAAAGCGGTAGCCTTCCTGCAACAGGCGGGATTCAAGAAAGTGCACAATCTCGCTGGCGGAATATTGGCCTGGGCAGACCGCGTCGACCCCAGAATGCCCAAGTATTGAAGTCGACCTTCAGCTAATAGGGAGTACAGTTTTCCCGCGAACCGAACTCGCATCATGCCCGAAGAACCCGATGGTGTGCCGTTTTTGTCTATCGGATCGCCATCTCTAGGCACGGTGGGTAAATGTTCACCAATGACGCGCAGCAGGCACCTTGGATACGCCACTCCCGTCATCGACAAACAGCGTACGCGCCTTATTGCTTCTTTTCGAGGAACTCCTTGAAATGCTTGGCAACAGCTTCGGCCATCGATTGCTCGTTCTTGCTTCCGCCTCGCTGCTTATTCACAGAGTAGGCCCAGAGCATTTTGGTCGAGCTGGTTTCGATCAGTTGGACTGAAACATTCCCTTTGTCCTCGATCCCAGCACAGGAAGCGAACAAGCATCGCGCGATTTTACCGCCGGTGGACTCCGTTTTGACTTCAACAGGCGCTGACTTCAGAATGTACGTCGCTTTGGCTTGATCGGTGACGACATCAGCCGGAACGTTTTTCTTGGACATGGCTGCTGCCAGATAAGTCTCAAATCCCTGCTGCGGCTCGATATAGACTGCGGGCCGGGACAGTTGGGCGAATGAGAGTGATGCAGCAAACATCACTAGCGGGATTGCGATTTTCTTCATGACCTGCACGCCTCCAGTAGTGTTAGTTACTACGCTGGTGGTAGCGGCACAAGTTACGGATGTAATAGAGGGACCGGCTCGTCCACAGCCCTGGGGCTAACATTGAGGGCATCGAAGGCACTGCGATGGAGCGATAACGCTTAGATGTGCGGAGAGAAAAGGGGAGCTTATAGCTCCCCTTTTCTTTTGCAAGATTAGCTTTACTTACTGCTGCCGCTGCCGTCCATGCCCGCGGACTCGTTGCCAATAGCCAACGCGTACTTCTTGCCGCTGAAATGAATTTCAGCCAGGGACTTGGTGCCGTCGCCATTGTTCTGCACAACGGCGGCGTCGTGATTTGATTTTTCGTTCAGATCAATCAGACGCGCAGGGGCTGTTGCGACAACTTTGTTGCCCTTCATGATGCTCAATTCGACATTGGGGCCGTTGCCATCCCACTTCACCGAGTAATCGCCCGCGTGCAATTGTTTGCCGCTAACAGTGACTGGATCCTGAAGCTGCATAGAACCCTTATTCGCGGCCGCGAATGCACTTGTCGCCAGCAGCAAAGCCAATCCCAGCAGCAAGCCCTTGGAAGTATTTGCGAATTTCATGAGACTCCTTTTTCTTTCCCGAAAAGCGTCGGGAATCGTTTTGGGCGGCCTGGGTTTTGACCTTCCACGAAAAACTTGCGTTTTCCCGCGAAAGACTTACAATGCTGCCGCGGGGTTAAGGAGAAAGGGCGTGGCCGCAAGACCGCGAACTCTCTGCTGCAGGGATTGCGCTCACCTGGGCCGCCAAACCGAGAATGAGCCAGTCCCTTAACCCCTGAAATTGTTGCCCGAAAGCCGGGTCGACTAATGGCTCGCCCGGGCTTTCGCGCTTGTCATTTCATATACGTTCTTCGATGCCTCGAAGTTCCCTTGCGCTGTAAATCGCAATTACTCACTTGGACGCTTCACTACGAGTGTCGTTAGCAAATGCGACAATCGACACACTTCTCGTTTGTATTGTCTACAAAGAGACATTTTGTTTTTACGAATGTTAACGAAATTTCACACTAGTTCATGACGCGGCAGCAGTCGCGCCTTCCCATTCGCGTCTATATCAAGAACGAACAATCATCTGTTAATAGCAAATGTGAAGCGAGGAATGTGGTCGATTGATTGGGTCCAGATGCGAACGGTCTTCGCTGACCGAGTCTTCGGTCGGTTTGAACGTGGCCCGTTCGACTACGAGATCTTCAGAACTACTTTCCCGAAGTTTTTCCCCTCGGATAACAGTCGGTATGCTTCGACGGCGCGCTCCATCGGCAGAACGTGACCGATGACGGGATGCAAGTGGCCTTGCGAAATCCACATCGAAAGCTGTTTCCATGCATCGCGCATCAACTCTTGTTTCAAGGATAAATAGGTCAACCACAATCCGTGGACGCTTGCACCCTTGGCGTACAGCAGCCGCGTATCCAATTCCGATTTTTGTCCGGTGGCGCTTCCATAGACGATCACGCGTCCGAAATCGCGCAGGCAACGTACGCTCTTGTTTGGGTGTTCGCCGCCCAGCATTTCAAATACCGCGTCCACGCCTTCGCCGTGAGTCAGATCTTTGATCGCCTCTTCATAATCGCACTGCTTGTAGTTGATGCCGTGTTCCAGCCCCAGTGCTTTCACGCGCGCAAGCTTATCGTCGGAGGACGAAGTCCCGTACATTTCGATGCCGAGCAGTTTTCCAATCTGCACCGCGGCTGTTCCCACTCCTCCAGCCACTGCGTGAATCAGCACTCGTGGAACCGTACTCGGCTCTGATTTCTCCATACCGATCAAACCGGCCTTCCAATATGCGAGATATGCTGTAAAGTAATTCACCGGGAAAGCTGCTCCCTCCTCCTCCGTCCATTCTTCAGGCACCGGCCACAACAACTCGGCGCGGGCAGCGATGCGCTCAGCGAATGCTGCCCACTGTGCATAACCCATCACCCGTTGGCCATCGCTTTCCTGCACCCCACAAAACTCGCGGCCAGCCACCAACGGAGGCTTTGGCGCTCCCGGATAGCCGCCTTGCGTCGTCATAATGTCAGCAAAGTTCAGCCCACCGGCGTGGACGCGGACCAACTCTTGTCCGGCAACAGGCGCGGGATCTGGTACATCTTGCAGCACGAGCGCGTCCGGTCCGCCTAACCGACTGATGACAATAGCTTTCATAACTTATGAGTCTAGCAGCAAGCTTACCGCGGACTGCTTCCAGCCATCTCGCATCTTACTTCGGGCTGTGACCTCCGTAATCGCGGAGACTGCTCCGCAGGTATATACTTCCACTGGAATATTTGTACGATGACTCTGTCTGATTTCTGGACAGACAGCGGAGCGTTGTTTCTTAGCCGTTTCATTCATAGGCTCTGCGATATAGATCACTGGCCGGAATAGATTGCGAGGTTGGGCGGCCGGTGCGGGACTCCACGTTAACTCTTAGGCCCGTGGGTTCCGAGGAGGTCCACAAATGGACTTAATAGTTGTCCGTCTATTATTTATTCTTTTTGTTGCGCTCACTTGTTACAAGATTCAGCCGTTCGACCTTCCTTCGAACCTCGATGCGGGACTCGGAGCCCTACTCGGCGTTGCGATCGTCACCTTCGAGTGGCGGCTTCGTCTGGTAAGCCTGAAGCGTTTGATCGGAGCTGCGATCGGTAGCGTGCTGGGCATTTTCGGTGCCTACCTGTTCGCCCTGGTGATTCGCAACAGCATTGCTCCCGGACACACGCAAAGCTTTCTGCAGATCATGGTCATGTTTTTGATGGCCTATGTCGGTCTGATTGTCGGCGCCAACAAAGGCGATCTGCTGAATCTGGCTGCGCTGGGTGGCATTTTCGGGGGCGAGAAGCAATCCAGGAAAAGCTACAAGATTCTGGATACCAGCGTCATCATCGATGGACGTATTGCCGATATCGCCGAAACCGGTTTCCTCGATGGTGTGATTGTGGCTCCGCAATTTGTGTTGCGCGAGTTGCAATTGGTCGCCGACTCCGCTGATTCGCTCAAACGTAATCGCGGACGCCGCGGCCTCGACATCCTGCAACGTCTGCAGAAGATGGCTTCGGTGCAAATCCAGATTGTGGAAGACGATTTTCCCGCAGTTCGCGAAGTGGATCTGAAACTGATTGAACTGGCCAAGCTCTACGAAGGCAAAATTATCACCAACGACTTCAATCTGAATAAAGTGGCGCAACTGCAAGGGGTCGCAGTGCTGAATATCAATGAGTTGGCAAACTCGCTGAAGCCGATTGTGCTGCCCGGCGAAACCATGAAGGTGTTCATCCTCAAAGAGGGCAAAGAATACAATCAGGGCGTCGCATACCTGGACGATGGCACCATGGTAGTCGTCGACAACGCGCGAAAAATGATTGGCAAGACGATTGACATCTCGGTGACGTCGGTATTGCAAACGACAGCGGGAAAGATGATCTTCGGCAAATGGGATGAGCGCGCCATGGCTCGCACAGAGCCACGACCGGCCGTCGTAGTTACAACCGGGGCTGCCACCGTGATTCCGAATGGGGAGCCGAAGAAGACGGCGCCGCTCGTCGTGGAACGGCCGGCAGAGTAGGCTGTGCCGGAAGGCTCAGGTTTCGGCTGGATGGACTTGACCGCCCCGCAGTCGCCGCTTACTGGCGGTTACTGTCCCGAATTTATCGAAGTCACCTTGATGGTGTTTCGGTCGAGGCTGCCCACGATTTTCACGCGTTGACCTGCCAGCCCGTCAAGCTCACTCTCGTTTCCTGCCAAAGCGTACTTCTTGTCCCCCTCGACGAGCACGTACTTGGAGCCGTTTCGTACACACATCTTCGTACATTCCATCGGGCTCTTCCCAGAATCCATGTCGTGCCGCCCGCCGCAACGATCATCGGTAACCAAGCCGGCAAAAACTCTTGCTTTTGGTTTGTTTGATTCCTGATTTGCCGCTGGCTTTCCGCCATCGGCGGCTGCAAACGCGACGGCTGCGCTTGTGAAAAGAACAGCTAAGCTCAAAGCAACCGCTAGCGCCGGCGTAGTACAGAGTGTGACGAGCGTGAACCAGGAGGGCCTCGTGTTCAAATCTTGCTCCTTAAATGGCAGCTTCTTGTCCGTTGCCATCGCTCAGTAGTGCAACTGGATTGCCACGGTGTTCGACATCTTGGTTGCATGTAAGTTATTCAACAGATTTGACTTGGGGTGGCACAGTTCACGGGACGTTGCGTCGGCAGGAAAGAGATTTCCCAGGTCAGAGCAAAATGTGGGTAGGGTAAATCCAGTACGGGAAGCGCAGTGCGACGCGGTGATCCGATTTGAACTGCAGCCCTCTCCCTCGTATACTTGCAGCCCGCTATGAAGGTAATTGTGATCGTACCGGCCGCAGGTTTGGGCACGCGTATGGCTTCGGCACCGCGCACCAAGGGCAAGAAGCCTGCGTCGACCAAGCAGTTCACTGAGCTTGGGGGTGTACCGATTCTTATCCATACTCTGCGGAAGTTTGTGTCTAGCCCAGAGGTGTCCGAGATTTATATTGCGTTGCGAGCGAACGAGATCGAAGGATTCCGCGCCCGACTGGAAAAAGACGCCAAAGACATTCTGCAGAAGAAGATTCATCTGGTCGAAGGCGGAGAGCACCGGCAGCATTCAGTGGCTAATGCCATAAGATCCGTCTCCGCCAGCGACGACGACGTGGTGCTGGTTCATGATGCCGTGCGTCCGTTTGTAACTGAGGAGATCATTCACGACGTGATCCGGGCTGCGCAAAAATACGGCGCGGCAATCGCTGGCGTGCCCGCGGTCGACACCGTGAAACAAGTGGAGCGCACATCCGATGGCGCCTTGATCACCGCCACAATTCCTCGGGAGCGCGTGGTCATGGCGCAAACCCCGCAGGGCTTCCGCTACGATGTGATCAAGAAGGCCTTCGACGAGGCGGCAGCCGATGGATTTGTGGGAACAGACGAAGCCTCCCTGGTCGAACGCTCGGGACACGCAGTCGCGGTCGTGATGGGATCCGCGAGAAATATAAAAATAACTGCACCAGCGGACATGGAGCTGGCAGAGTTTTATTTGAAAACGTAATTTCCCGCCGCGGATCTACGCGGATGAACGCAGATCAGAATGCAACCAGGTTCAATAGGCCTAAAGCACCAGGAACTTACAGAAAAGATTATTGGTGTGTTTTTCGACGTATACAATGAACTGGGCCATGGATTCTTAGAGAGCGTCTACGGGCAGGCATTGGCAATCGCTTTGACCGATGCGGGAATTAAGATACAACAGCAATTACCGATTGCAGTTTGGTTCCGCAATCGCCGCGTCGGAGATTTCAAGGTCGATATGGTGGCTGATGACAAGGTGCTGCTCGAACTCAAGGCTACGCGCACCATCGATCTGGCGCACGAGAAGCAGTTGCTGAACTATCTGCGAGCAACCGACATTGAGGTGGGCTTGCTGCTTAATTTCGGCAACAAACCCGAATTCAGACGGCTCGTGTTCGAAAACGAAAGAAAGAAAATCCGCGTTGATCCGCGTAAATCCGCGGCGAGCGGGGGTTGCTCTTGAGAATTGGCTACGGCTGGGATTCTCACGAGTTCAAAGCTGGCATTCCGCTCAAAATCGGGGGAGTCGGTTTGGCTCATCCGAAAGGGCTCGGTGGCCACTCCGATGGCGACGTCCTTTTGCACGCGCTTACCGACGCTCTGCTCGGGGCTGTGGCTGCCCCTGATATCGGATCGCTGTTTCCACCATCCGATCCTAAGTGGAAGGGAGCGGACTCAGCCGTTTTTTTGCGCGAGGCTTTAAATCGCGTTCGCACCGCCGGTTATGCCGTGGTCAATGTTGACTGCACGCTTATTCTGGCTGCACCCAAGATAGGCCCTCATGCCACCGCTATTCGCGAGTACGTTGCGGAATTGTTGGGTGTCCCGATCGATTGCGTTGGTCTCAAGGCCAAGACGCCGGAAGGCTTGAACACTGACAACGCAGCGATTGCCAACGCCGTGGTGCTGTTGGAAAAGAAACGCTAGCCACCGATTCTCACCAATAAACCGAATTCATTCTCTGGGTTTGATCCGTGTGAATCCGTGCAGATCCGCCGGGTTTTAGACCGACTCAAATTCTCCCTTCAGTTTCTCGTGTCTGAGCTTTGCGGCGTGGACCAGCGCCCGGAAGATCGCTCGTGAAGGTTCGTCCTCGTCCACCGAGCGTTCCGGATGCCACTGTACGGCGAGCACAAAGTGATCTGGCGAGGTACCTTCGAGCGCTTCGATGACTCCGTCTTGCGGAGAGCGGGCAACCGCGCGCAGCCCATCCCCAATAGCATCTGCAGCCTGGTGATGGCTGGAATTCACCGGGACGACAAACTTCCGTCCGTCGGAGGTTTCGACCGAAGAGGCGACGATCCCTGCGAGCCTTGATCCCGGCGACACTTCTACATTGTGGGCTACCGCGACTTGCCGTCCCGCAGCATGATTCACCGGAGACTCAAGATGCTGGATCAGCGTTCCGCTGCGATATACGTTCAGGATCTGGAGGCCGTAGCAGATGCCGAGGACTGGCTTGCGCATATTGTAAGCATCCTGAAGCAGCAACTCGTCGACGGTGTCACGGCCGGCATCGGCGGCAGCGGTTTTCGGGTCTCGGGGCGCATCGTACTTGGCGGGATCGACATCGGCTTTGCTTCCTGGTAGTAAAACTGCGTCGCAACGCTCGATCAGCTTCATCACTTCCGCGGGCGGCTGATCCAAAGGAATCCGAACGGGTTCCCCTCCAGCCATTTCTACGGCCCGTTCATATTGTGGGATGGAGCGCTCGGCATATTCAGGGTCGGTGGAATGCGGAACGGGGATAGCAATACGTGGTGGCACAAATTGATTGTAGCGCGCAATCACGCCACTTTTCTCGCCCTTCACAAATCCGCGAGCAAGGGCACCCGTCTCGGGAATCAGTGCTCGTTTTGGTGTCCCGAGATTTCCACACATGAACAGAAAATTCATTTGCGCGTCACATGGGTGCAACATTCGACCGCTAGAGTTTTCAGCTCAGGAGGATTTATTCACATGAGAACTCAAAGGCCTTCAAAGGCTTTTGTCAGTATTGTTGTTCTGGCCGCGGCTATGGTACAGGCCGCGGTTGCGCAAACTTCCGGAAAACAGAGCCAAATCAGCCACGTCTTGCTGGTAAGCATTGATGGCATGCACGCCGTGGACTACATGAACTGTTCGCAGGGAGTCAAAGGAATAAACGGCGGACAGCCGTATTGCACGAATCTGGCGAAACTGGGCGCAACTGCCGTGAACTATCTGGATACCAGCACGTCGCGGCCCTCCGACTCATTTCCCGGCTTGATGTCGATCGTAACCGGGGGCACACCACGTACCATGGGCGTGTTCTACGATGTGGCTTACGACCGGGTGTACGCCCCTCCCCTGAAAACCACGGGCAATGGGCTTAAAGGCGGACCTTGCACCGTCGGTCGGGCTAACGGTACCTCGAGTGAGTATGAGGAGGGCATCGACATCAACCAGAAATTCTTGAACGGTATCGACGGCATAAGCACCAAGAATGGAGACGGCGGAATCAACTCAATTGATCCGGCGAGGTTGATTCGGGATCCGTTTAACAATTGCCTTCCGGTGTACCCATGGAACTTCGTCCGGGTGAACACTATTTTCGGCGTGATTCACGCCGCTGGCGGTTACACTGCCTGGTCTGACAAGCACCCAGCTTACTCCGCGGTTTCAGGCCCTGGAGACGGGACGAACCTGGACGATTTCTATGCGCCCGAAATCAATTCTGACGTGGTTGCCCTGAAGGGTGTAACGACGCCGCTAGGGCTAGCCTGCGATCCCATTCCAGACCCGAACGCCGATCTCACCGCCTGGACCAACAGCTTTCTAAACATTCAGTGCTACGACACGCTTAAGGTAAACGGCGTTCTCAACGAAATCGATGGCTACAGCCACGACCGCAAGAAGAAGACGCAAGTGCCCACAATCTTCGGCATGAATTTTCAGGCGGTGAGCGTAGGCCAAAAGCTGATCGAGACGAATGTAGGCAGCGGTGGTTACCTGGACGCAATGGGCACTCCAAGCGCCTTACTAGTTCAGGAGATTCAGTTCGCTGACGCGGCGATCGGAGAATGGACAGCGGAGCTGCAAAAACAGGGCTTGTCCGACTCGACGCTCGTCATCATCACGGCCAAGCACGGCCAGAGCCCGATCGATTCTCAACGCTACGTTGGGATCACCACGTCCGGGCCGGTGACGACCTCGCCGAGCAGGCTGATCGACGACTGCCTGCCGCCGTCGGAGTCAAACGCAGGCGGCCAAATCGGTCCCACCGAAGATGACATCTCCCTCTTGTGGCTGAAAAAGTCCTGCAATGCGGCGACTGAGGTCGGGATACTCGAGGCCCAATCTCCAACCTCGAATAACATTGCAGGCATCGGCCAAATCTTCTTCGGTCAGTCGATCAATCAGCTGTTTAACCCACCAGGCATTCCACCAAACGGCGATCCGCGAAGCCCCGACATCGCGGTTGCTCCGAATGTGGGCGTGACTTATTCCGGTAGCACCGCGAAGCAGGCGGAACACGGAGGCTTCGCACATGATGACACCAACGTGATGATTTTGGTCTCGAACCCGAGCTTCGCAGCCAAGACCTTGACCACTCCGGTAACCACGTCGCAAATTGCGCCAACCATCCTGAAGGTCCTCGGGCTCAATCCTCAGAGCTTGCAGGCAGTTCAGACGCAAGGAACGGAAGTTTTGCCCGGAGTCATCTCGGGGAAGAGATAACCGGGGAAATCGTGGCTAAACAGGAGGTTTGGCGGGCATCGCAAAGGTGCCCGCTTTTTTGTGCGCCGGCGAATCGGCACCCGAGACATTGGCCTTCGGGTCACTTCTTTTTCGGCGGTTTTCTTTTCTCGCGTTTCGGTGCGTCTTTATTTCCCATGCCCACAGTTTCCCACATACTCGCCCGCTTGACCACCCTGTGAATCAGGATCGTACTGCCACTTGGTTTGACGCTTCTCCAGTCGCACGTTAGAATAGTTGAGTTTGCCTGTACTTGCGGTTCCGTTCTGGGGCCGTCCGCCATCGTTGCCGTGAGCGCCGACGCGGAAAGCAGCAAGCATAGAAATCATCAGGTTCTGTAGATCGCGCCGATGTGCGACGGGATGAATTTTAGTTCATTCTACAATCGGACGCGCCAGGACTTAGGAGACATAAGCATGTACGCGGTCATCCGCACTGGTGGGAAGCAGTACCGGGTTGCGCCCGGCGATGTCATCCGCGTCGAAAGCGTGGATTCGGAAAAGCGTGGTACGGGCACCGACGGTCGAGTTGAGTTCAGCGATGTTCTGGCGGTTTCGGCTGGCGACGGCCAGATCGGAAAACCGCAACCCGGTGCGCTGGTGAGTGGCGATGTGGTCGAGCAAGGCCGCGAGAAGAAGATTCTGGTTTTCCATTACAAACGCAAGAAGCAGTACAAGAAGCTGCGCGGACATCGTCAGGGATACACGGCAGTACGGATTACTGAGATTGCATTCGATGGGCAGAAGTTCACCGCTCCCGAGCTTCCGAAGAAAGTAGCGAAGCCGAAGAAGGTGGCTCCGGTAGAAGCGGAAGAGGTCAAAGCCGAGGCGAAGGCTCATAAGGCTCCAGCAAAGAAAAAGGCTGTTGCCAAGAAATCGGCGCCGAAGAAAGCTGCACCGAAGAAAAAGAAGTAGCTGAGAGCTTAAAACCAGGAAACTAAGTCATGGCACATAAAAAAGGGCAGGGCACATCACGAAACGGGCGCGACTCAAATGCGCAACGGTTAGGCTTCAAAGCTTTTGGCGGACAACTAGTTCCCGGCGGCACAATTATTGTGCGCCAGCGGGGGACGCGAGTGAAGCCTGGACTGAACGTCGGCCGCGGCAAGGACGATACCCTATTTGCCAAGATCACCGGTAAGATTGTGTTCAAGGACCGGGGTCAGCTGGGTAAATACGTGATGATCGAACCCGTCGCTGTGGAGTAGGTCTTTTCTGGGTACGCGGGCGTGGCGCCCGCGCCACACGGTTTGAAGAGCCTCGCCTTCGGGCCGGGGCTTTTTTGTTTTCGGGTGTTCTTGACGGGCGAGGAAGCCCGTTCTCCATTTATGTTCATCGATGAAGCTACAATCCGGGTGAAGGCTGGGGATGGCGGGAATGGCTGTCTGGCTTTCCGGCGGGAGAAGTATGTTCCACGGGGTGGGCCATCCGGCGGCGATGGCGGCGATGGTGGCGATGTCATTATGGAATCGAGCGAGCGCCACAATACTCTGGTGCACTTCCGTTTCAATCCTGAATACAAGGCGGAGCGCGGACGCCACGGCGAAGGTTCGAACTGTAAGGGACGCGAAGGTGTGGACGTTTTGCTGAAAGTTCCGGTAGGAACGATTGTCTATGACGCGGAAACCGGCGATAAAATACACGATTTTTCCCATGCGGATGAACGCGTAGTAATTGCTCGCGGTGGACGGGGTGGGCGGGGGAATGCGCGCTTTGCTACGTCCACGCACCAGGCACCGCGTGAGCATGAAGAGGGACGGCCAGGCGAAGATCGTGTCTTCCGCCTGGAACTCAAGTTGCTCGCCGATGTGGGGCTAGTTGGTTATCCCAATGTTGGAAAGTCCACGCTGATTTCCCGTATCTCGGCGGCGCGGCCGAAGATTGCCGACTATCCCTTTACGACGTTGCAACCCAACCTTGGCGTCGTCGCCGTCGGAGAAACCAAAGAAGAACGTAGCTTCGTCGTGGCGGATATTCCTGGGCTGATTGAAGGGGCGCACTTGGGATCGGGGTTAGGCATACAGTTTCTGCGGCACATCGAGCGCACGCGCTTGCTGGTGCACATGGTAGATGTGTCGGATGCGAGCGGGCGGCCGGATCCAGTGAAGGATGTGGAAGTGATCAACAGCGAATTGAAAAGCTTTGGCGCGGGACTCGATCAGAAGCCGGTCATTATGGTGGCTTCGAAGATCGATGTCGCCAATAAAGAAAAGCTGGCGAAGTTGAAACGCTATTGCAAGAAGCAGGGTCTCGAGTTGTTTCCGGTTTCAGCAGTGACGGGTAAGGGCATCGAAGAATTGAAATACGCCATGGCGGACAAAGTGGAAGAAGCCCGGCTTCAGGCTTCCGGCGATGGGCTTCAGGAAGAGCCTCTAATTGTGGACGAGCGGGAAACTTAGCAAAGATGGATCCGCGATCCACCCTTCGAGCAGGTCGCAGTTCGACGGAATCCCGTAGTTCCTCGATTTCTGCGTAAAGGCCCATGCAGCCTGAATGGCGCACAAGAACGCGTCTAGGCAATCGGCGGTAGGATCATCTACAAAGGAACGTGCGTGCTCCTCAGTGAATTCCAGGCACAAGCCATAACATCTGATGAGCTTTCCGCGCAACTCCTCGACGATACTCTGTCGGGCAGCTTCCTTGGCCGCCGTTTGCTTTCGACGATCGTCGCTCTTGTATGATTTCTCTGCTCTTAGTTTTCGAACTATCAGCGCGGGATACGCTTCCACAATAATTCGATTGTCGCTCGTTGGACGCATCGGAACGATGCTCGCGGCCGAGCGGAGCAGTGCCGGTGCGCCGCGGTAGAACATCTTGCCAACAGGTACTCCGTAAAGCATCATCGGGCTACGTGAATTTGCGCACACGTCGGTTGCCCGAAGATGTTGCTTGTCCCCCCTCGCGCGGCCCTGACTATAGTCAGTGAGAATTCTTTCGAATTCTTCTTTGCTAAGTTCTTTTACTCTGGCCACGTAAGCATGCCAAGGTGCCGGCCAGCCTAAGTTCTCTATGAGTTTTCTAGGCTGACCGAACGGGAAATCGATTCCGGCGATCCACGGCCCATCACAGCACAGGAAATCGGCAAAAGAATCACGGGTCATCAATCGCAAGAGTTGTCTCAACCGAAGGCGATCGGCTTGGAGAGAACACTCAGCTATCGTGATTGGTTTCCTTGGTCCAGGCGCGCTGGTGAAATCGATGCCGTAGACGTTCATAGTTCGAGGGCAGCACGACGCACTGCGCCCAGCTCTGGAACTATTACACGCGAGTTCTGCAGAGAGCAAGCGTGTCTTGTGTCCTACGCCTCCGGCATATGCGAGCCGTGCTGGAAGTGGTATTGCAGAATTTTCGCGGCGAGGGCTGGGTTCATCGAAGGAGTTTCGGCTTGCATCGTGCGGACCACTTCACCGCGGCAAACTACCTCCGCCGCTGACAGGCCTGCGATTTCCGCGGGCAGCACCAGATTAATCTCCAACTGGACATTGGCGGGAACTAATTCCTCCGCACGAAACAGCAGACCCGAGCGGCTGATATTTTCTGTCGTGCCGGCACGCCACGCATCCTCGCCAATCGGACGGTACTTCAGTGGCAATTGCAGCTTGAAACGTTGCGCGCGGAAAGGCGACAACTTCCCGTTCACAACACCAGCTTCTGCTTGCATGGCTAATCGAGCGGACATGGAGACCTCCTTGGGGACTGGGGCGTCGAGCACCTCGCGCACTTTTGCCTTGAGCGTGAGGAGGGTGAAGGGCTTCTGGAGCAGGTTGATTCCCGGGTCCAGCGTGCCGTTTTGGCCAATCGCGTTTTCGGTATAGCCCGACATATAAAGCACGCGCATTTCGGGACGTCGAGGACCGAGGTGATTGGCCAATTCGCGCCCGGTCATTCCCGGCATGACCACATCGGTCAGCAGCAGATGAATGGGGCCGGAGTGAGCGTTCGAAATCAGAATTGCAGTCGCGGGATCGCCGGCGTCGATCACGGTGTATCCCTGCCGCTCCAGGTACTCGCGCGCCAAGCGGAGAACGGTAAGCTCGTCTTCGACCAGCAGAACGGTTTCACGGCCTTGCTGAACGTCTTTGGCTGCGGCTGCAGGTTGCACGGCGGCCACTTCGCCGGTCGCACTTACTCGCGGTAGATAGACCTTGAACGATGTTCCCTTGCCCGGTTCGCTGTACGCCCAGATGTAGCCTCCACTTTGCTTGACGATGCCGTAGACCATGGAAAGGCCAAGGCCAGTTCCCTTGGCACCCTTTGTGCTGAAGAACGGTTCAAAGATGCGGCTTTGGGTTTCGGCATCCATCCCTATGCCGGTGTCGCTCATGGCAAGCATGACGTATTCACCCGGTTCCGCTGGAGGGTGAAGACGCGCGTAACTTTCGTCCAAAGAAACGTTCGCAGTTTCAATGGTGAGCTTGCCGCCGCGAGGCATGGCATCGCGGGCATTGACCGCCAGGTTCATAATGACCTGCTCGATCTGCCCAGGATCGGCCTTGGTCGCGCCCAAGTCGGCTCCCGGCACCATGACTAACTCGACGTCTTCCCCAATGAGACGAGTCAACATCTTGAAGTTTTCGGTCACGACCGCATTCAGATCGAGGACCTTGGGGGTCAGCATCTGCTTGCGGCTGAAGGCGAGCAGCTGGCGAGTCAGTGCGGTGGCGCGGTTCGCGGCGTTGGCGATTTCTTGAGCCGGGCCCCTGACAGCCGGATCCGGGCCAATGCGCTCCAGCAAGAACTCGCAATATCCTGAGATCACCATCAAGAGATTGTTGAAGTCGTGAGCGATGCCGCCCGCCAGGCGGCCGACTGCTTCCATCTTCTGGGCTTGCCGGAGTTGCTGTTCCAGCGCGCGATGCTCGGTCACGTCCTCTGCGAATAATTCGAAGAACGTCGAGTTGTGCTCGTCGCGAATGGTGCGCCCGGAAAGGCGCACAGTGATGGGAATGCCATCCTTGCGGAGCCAGTCCGCAATCAGCCCATTGAAGCGGTGCGAGGAACGGAATTGATCGGCCACCACAAACCACTGTTGAGTGTCTGCGTACAGGTTGGCCAGGTTGCCGTCTACGAGCTCGGAGGGCGAAGCATAGCCCAACATGCTGACCAACGCCGGGTTAGCACTAAGCAGAATGCCGTCTGAATCGCAGCGGCAAATCCCATAGGGAGCGTTAGTCACCAGCGAGCGGAAGTTGATTTCCGAGCGCCGCAAACCCTCCTGGGCCGAGCGCAGCGCGGCATTGAAAGAGCAAATCAGCAGCGCCACAAACACAAACAGGGTCAGATGTATGATAGCTTTGCGATATTCAGCGGGAGAGTGTTCTCCGGCTAAAGAGAAGTAGGCGCTGACGGTCAGAGCGAAAGAAGTCGCGACCAGCCCCGGCTTCCATCCGCCATACCAGGCGCTAACCATAATGGCGACGGCAAATACGACCAGGCGGCTCTCGACCACGTCCGCCAGCATTAATGCCGGGATCAGGGCGAGGGTAATACTAAGGACGGCGACGCCGTATCGGAGGATGGGCGCCCGAGCCGGGGGAATGTAGCGTGCGCGAAGAAGGGGGAGCTTCAATCGCATACGAACCAACTTTAGTTCCAAAACGGGAACTCCGCGAGTTACGGGAGTTCATGTGGTTGCTGATGGGTGGGCGCTGACCTTACGTACAACCACTGCCACAATCGTTAGGCTGAATGTACAACGAGTAGGCCTGTGAATCGCACCGATCGCCGAAATTTTCGGATTTTGTGAATCAAGAGATACACGGGCACGAAAACAAGAGTCGGGACAGTATGACTATCGGATATCCATGAACATCGCGTTGTTCGGCGGAACTTTTGATCCCATTCACCAAGGGCACCTCGCTTTAGCGCGAGAGGCTCAGGAGCGCTTTCAGTTGGGCTGCGTCTATTTCACTCCAGCCAACGTTCCGCCGCACAAGCAACAGCACCCGATTTCCTCCTACTTTCATCGTTACGCGATGGTTGCGTTGGCCACGATGAATGAGAAGGCATTCGTGCCATCGCTGCTGGAGGCTCCGGGCGAGGCGCCCGTAACCGCGTCCACGGGCAAGAAAGGCCATGCGCAAGCTGGCGCGAATTACACCATCGACACTGTCCGACGGCTGAAACAAACGCTTCGGAAGAGCGATCGACTTTTCTTTCTGATTGGGATTGACGCATTCAAGGATATCGCGAGCTGGCACGATGGGGTTGCGCTGTTCCGCGAATGTGAATTTATCGTCGCCAGCCGTCCGGGATATTCCCTCGCTGACGTGGCCCACGCTTTGCCGGAAACGCTGCGCCCGAGATCAGCCGTGACCAAGCCATTTGCCAAGCAACCGGCAAAGGGCGATCTTGTGCTGCCCGGAGCAACCGTGCATCTTCTGGAGAACGTGCATCAAAATGTCTCGGCTACTGCGATCCGGGATGCCGTTGCAGCCAAGAAGCCGCTGACCAAGTTCGTCGATTCGGCGGTAGCTGACTACATCAAGAAAATGGGATTGTATCGGAGCAAGTAGGCGTTGGTCGTTCGTCGTTCGTCGTCGGCCCCAGTGCGCCGTCCCACAGAAAGAACTCTGTGATCCCAGCCGAAGCAAACGAATTCTGTCATCCCGGCTGCAGCGAAACAACTCTGTCATCCCGACCGAATTACGGCTCGTCAGTTAGAATGAACAGACCAACGACCAACGACGACCGACCAACGACCGCATGAAAAAGACTGATGTGAAGCGACAAGTATCCGAAGCCATTAGTGCCTGCCAGGAAAAGCAGGCGGAAGAAATTACGATTTTAGAACTGGAACAAGGATCGGGGGCCTTTACCGATTACTTCGTGGTATGCAGCGGGAACAACCCTCGACAGGTCCAGGCAATCTCAGACGAGGTCGAGGAGCGACTGGAGAAAGCTGGACAGCGCCCGACTCACATCGAAGGCTACAAGCAAGCCGAATGGGTGCTGCTCGACTATGTCGATTTCGTAGTGCACGTGTTCTCCGAGAAGGCGCGCAAGTTCTACGATCTGGAGCGCCTGTGGAAGTCCGCCAAACGACTGACTCCGTCGGAGCTGGGCAAAACCAAACGAGCTGCAACCCGGAGCGTCGCCAAGAAGCGCGCCTAGAAAAACCAGCCACGGATTTCACGGATTACTAAAGAGAAACATCTTCATCCGTGCCGATCCGTGAAATCCGTGGCTGATTTTTCTCTGTAAATCCTGGTGCAAATGTGAAGCTGAGAATTGCCTGGATTGGCAAAACGAAAGAACCCGCCATCCAGTCGCTAACTGACGAATACCTGAAAAGACTCTCTCGCTATGCCGAATCCCAGGGAATGGCGCTGAAAGATGAGTCCGCTTTGCTGAAGCTGTGTGCTCGGGATGCACGTTCCACAAAGAACACCCTGGTCCTACTCGACAGCCGCGGGAAGCAGCTTTCGTCGGAAGAGTTCGCCGAGTATCTCGGGAATTATCAGGATCGCAATCCGTTGCCGCTGCTGTTCGCCGTGGGCCCAGCCAATGGATTCACTCCCGAAACACGGCAGGAAGCGAATTTGTTACTCTCTCTCGGGAAAATGACAGTTGCCCACGAGTTAGCGCGAGTGGTATTGCTAGAACAACTTTACCGCGCGTTCACTATTTTGAAAGGACACCCGTACCACCTGGGGCACTGAGTCGCTCACGAAATGAGGCAGGTACCTTCGTGATGTTTCTCAACGCCTCGGTGCAGTTTAGCCTAGGAGTAGATTGTTGATTTAAGGAGCCTCCCCCATGAAGAACCCCTTCGACGTATTGCGGATGAAGGAACAGGAAATTTCGAGAATCAAACAGGAAATAGAAGCCCTACGGATCACAGCCAAGCTGCTTGGAGAAGAACCTCCCAGCGACGGCAAAGTCGAGTATCGGCAAGTCGTTAGTATGCCCTAACAAACCCCCGACACTGGCTGTCGATATAGACACGCACTCGCCTGAGTGTATTTCCGCGATGGAATCCAAGCAGAGGGCCGCGGCGGGAGGGCGATCTGGCCACTTCTCGGTCAATGAGCGCTATGGCCTGGTTTCGTAAATCAAGAAGAATCTATTGAGGCAGAAACTGCTCGACCGGACTGCAAAGCCTTTTCGCTGCCGGGTTCACTCACGATACTGGAGTACGACGTCGCTCGGTTTAGCGGGGTTGTAGACAAACTGGAGGCGAAGGCCAAGATACTGGCCGGAGAACTCGGCTGGCAGTGGCGGAAATCTCGTATCGGTGATGCCGAGCCATGCGGCATGGTCCAGTGGGACATCTCCGGTGCTTCCCACCAGCTTCATGCCCGCAATCTTGCCAGTCTTGAGGATGGCAAACTCAACGGACACTACACCTCGCATCATTCTCGGAGCACGTGCCGAAGGCGGACTTAGCTTGTACCAGTTTTGCTTGACGGTTTCCAGCACGCGTTGCAGATAGGGGCCAAAATCTGTGCCCATCGTATCCGTAAGTATCTCGATACCTCTAAGGCCCGCCGTGGTCGCGTGAGGCTGCTTGGGTTCTTGTGCGTTGGAGTCAGATGCGGGAGGTTCCTGCTTCCTTTCAGTTGAAGTGGCGCTGCTTTGTGCGAACACAAAAGCGCTGCAAATCAAACAGGCCGCGACGCGCAAAAGATATTTCATGAAGATTACCTCCGAGGTCCAATCACGCAGCATTCTACCCCGAGCGCGTACAAGATGTACTATGAAGCAGATGAGTGGCGTAACATGCCAATAGCACTCAAAACCCCTCGATGAGCGCTATCGCCTGGTTGCAGCGGTTAGGCGGACGGTGCGCTCTGCGCTACCTACTCCGCTTCCCTAGTGCGTGCCGCACGCTAGCTCTTGCCGCTTATCTTTGATGAATGCGTTGAGTTCGGAAACTGAGATGGCCTCTCCCACCATGACCTGGCTCTTGTCATAAATCTCCTTCAGCGCGGCTGCTACAGCAATCTCGTTAGTGACTCCCTTCGTCACTCCGTCTGCGTCTGTCACCTGCACGCCTCCAAGTGTCATTGTCCTTGAGTGCTGCAAGGCAGTAATAACTGTTTCTACGAGTGGGGAGAACAGTCCCCATTTCTCGACCACGATCCCAATGACCCTTCCGGTCGTGCGCTCTACGAGCGGTCCGCCTGAGTTGCCGGGATTCAAGGCTCCGTTAACGATGAGGTGCTCCACTGGCGTTCCGGCTTCTCCATTGGGCTGTGGACGTACTTCTGTCCAATATCCGGCCACGTATCCCCTGCTCAGCACGGGAGCCGGACTCTCATAACAAAGCGGATATCCCCACGTCTCCACTTCTGTCTCTATCTGTGGCCTCTCACTGCCGCTGAGTTTCAGGACGAACGGAAGAGGTTTGTTAGTGCAGAGGAGGGCCAGATCACGGTCAGTGTCCCGCACCATGCTAGAAAATTTCACGGGTTCATCACTGACGGCCGATACTCCAACCAAGTCTTCAACCCTGCAAGAACCGACGACATGTGAGTTGGTCGTGATCACGTGTCCGCCCGAGATGACAAATCCAGTCCCTTTGGCATGGTCTTTCGGACATTGGATCATCAGGACGGACTTGATCACGCCCTTGCGCTCTGGATTCTTCACTCCGGAGAGCAGTGCCTGAGTTGAGATCGGGATAGCCTGCTTCGCTGCTGCGCCAGCTCCTTGCCCCTCGGCAAACGGACTGAATAGGAACATCGCATTGAGGAGAATCAGAGTTTTGATCATGATGTTGTTGACAACGGAAACGGTCCGTTTGTTCCCACTGCGTTGGTTAGCGAAAAATCGCGATATCGCTCATTGGCCGGGGAGCAAGTGTGTCCTTGGGACGCGGCCCTTCGTTCCGGATGCTTGCTTCGAGCCAAGGGGTCTAGGAATTTCCCCGGACTCTGCGACTACGCGCAGGTTTTCTGTCATGCCGTGTCCCAAAATGGAAATGCCCTTCAATTTCGGCCATTCTTCCCTTGACTTTCAAGCACGATTCCAGTTAATCCTGTAACCGTACGATCAGCCTGAAGATAATGATTGAAACCGCTAACTCATTTGTCTGGAAGATTTTGCATATAAGTCCTTCTAACTCAAAGATCTTGGTGGTAGTCAGGCCCCAATCCCATGATTCCAAAAGATCAGGGGGGAGGGGGTACCAGCTGACGGAAAAGTAAACAGCGCACCGCCAGATTCAGACACGCAAAATAAATCTGCCACAGGCGCAGCCTCCTCGCCCGGGCAAGCACAACTACTGCCCGCCCGAAGAAGGTACAATCAATTATCCCAAGTATGCAGGACATCCGTCGTGGTCTGATCATCGTGAACACCGGTCCGGGCAAGGGTAAGACCACGGCCGCCATGGGGACGGCTCTGAGGGCAGTGGGGCAGGGCATGAAAGTGCTGATGCTGCAATTCCTCAAAGGCTCGTGGCATTACGGCGAACTCGACGCGGTGCAGGCATTCGGCGATAAGTTCGTCATGAAGCAAATGGGACGCGGTTTCGTGAAAGTCGGAACCGAGAAACCCGATCCGGAAGATGTAAGGATGGTCGAAGAAGCGTGGGCGGAGGGCCAGCAGGCGATCCAGTCCGGCGCGTGGGATTTGGTTATCCTCGACGAAATCAATTATGCCATCAGCTACGGTATGCTCGATCCGGCGAAGGTCGCAGAGAGCCTGAAAAACAAGCCGGAGATGGTTCATGTTATCTTGACCGGCAGGAATGCGCACCCGGCGATTGTCGAACTAGCCGATACCGTCACCGAAATGCGCCAGGTGAAACACGCATACGAGAAGGGCGTGATGGCGCAGCGAGGGATCGAATATTAATTCGAAAATTGCAGCTTCTAGCTAGAAGCTAACAGCTAGAGGCTAGCAGCAATCTTCCTATGACTTGGTTTAAACGACAGTCCGGTGAACTAGATGCTACGGGCGAAAAGAAAGTCCGCACAGAAGGTTTGTGGGTAAAGTGTGAGCATTGCCGGCAGATCATCTGGAAGAAGGATTTGGAAGACAATCTGAACGTTTGCCCGAAATGCGATAAGCACTTCCGCATCGACGCCCGAACCCGCCTGGCCCAGCTTTTGGACGACAATCAGTACGAGGTTTTCGACGGCAACCTGGTCTCCACCGACCCGCTGAAGTTCGCTGACCTGAAAACCTATTCCTCGCGACTGGAACAGGCGCAAGCTGAAACCGGATTGAAAGATGCCGTCATCAACGCGCGGGGGAAGTTAAACGGGCGTCCAGTGATTGTGAGCGCGATGGAATATGCATTCATCGGCGGAAGCATGGGCGCGGTAGTCGGCGAAATGATTACCAGGGCGATTGAGCACGCCACCGAAAGCAAGGCTCCCATCATCATTGTGTCAGCTTCGGGCGGGGCGCGCATGATGGAAGGCGTCATCAGCCTGATGCAGCTGGCGAAAATTTCCGCGGCGCTGGCCCGGCTCGACGAAGCCCGGGTTCCATACGTATCAGTGCTGACCGATCCGACGACGGGAGGCGTAACCGCATCGTTCGCCATGCTGGGCGATTTGAACATCGCTGAACCAGGAGCCTTGATTGGATTCGCCGGACCACGGGTGATCGAGCAGACCATTCGACAGAAGCTCCCGCAAGGCTTTCAACGCAGTGAATTTCTGCTTGAACATGGCATGCTCGACGCGGTTGTCCCTCGCAAGCAGTTGAAGCCGTATATCGGGCGGGCGCTGGAATTCATGGCCGCCGCGTAGAGCGATCAGCCGTCAACTGTCAGCCAGCCCCCTTTCTTCCCCGTTCGGCCCACATCTTTCTATGTTGAGTGCTGGATAGTGGCGGACTCCGATTCGCAACCTGCAAACTGATAATCTGAGAGCTGATAGCGAAAGGCTGATCGCTTGCCCCTGTCCTACGAAACCGCGATTGCGCGCATGTACGCGCTCGGTCACGAACTGAGCCAGACCTTGTCGCACAAGTTCGACTTGGCGCATATGCGCGTGCTGCTGGCGGCTCTCAACCATCCGGAACGTCGATTTCCCGGAGTCCTGGTTGCGGGAACAAACGGCAAAGGTTCGACGGCGGCTACTCTGGCTTCGATCCTCCGAGCCTCCGGTTTGCGTACAGGGCTGTACACATCGCCACATCTGGTGCGGATCAATGAGCGAATCCGCATTAATGGCGCTGAGATCAGCGACCACGATTTCGCTTTGCTGCACGACGTAGTCGATCGGACAGCCGAGCGATTGGTCGAAGACGGCGAACTGCCGTGGCATCCCAGTTTCTTCGAGATGCTGACCGCGATCGCATTTGAATACTTCGCGCAAAACAAAGTGGAAATTGCCGTGTTAGAAGTAGGCATGGGCGGAAGGCTCGACGCGACCAACGTGATCGCGCCGCGGGTGAGCGTGATTACTGACATTTCGCTCGACCACCAGAAGTTTTTGGGCAATACCGTAGCGGAGATCGCGCGCGAGAAAGCTGGGATCATCCGTCCCGGCGGAGTCGTCGTGACCCTGCCACAGCAGCAGCAGGCCAATGACGTGATTGGAAATACGATTCTGGAATTGGGAGCGCAGGACGTGAGCGCAGTGCCGTATGTGCCGCCAGTGTCGCCGGGCAGTGATGAGTATTGCGCGCGCAGAAGCGAGAAGCCTTTAATCGCAGAGCCCGCGGAGGAACGTGCGGAGGACGCTGAGAAAAGTCTCGCAAAGTTCGGGAGCTTTGTATCGCGCTATCCGCTCCAAGTGCTAGGCAAACAGATTCTGGTGGAAACGCCGCTGGTAGGCCGGCATCAACTGCGAAACATCGCGCTCGCAGTCGCGACGGCAGAAGTACTCAGCCATCTAGGATTCGCGATTACGCCGGAAGCGATCGAGCGAGGCATTCGCGAAACTCGTTGGCCAGGACGTTTTCAGGTCGTCCCTCCCGAAGGCACAGCGCCGGAGTATGTCTTTGATGTAGCGCACAATCCCGCGGGGGCGTGGGCTCTGCGTTCCGCTCTTTCCGCCTTCTACGAAGATCGCCCGCTTACATTCGTTTTTGGCGCAATGCGGGACAAAGCGATCAGTGAGATCGCTGAGATCCTGTTCCCGCTGGTAGCGCAGGTCATCGCGACCAAGGCCGATAATCCGCGATCGGCCACCCCGGACGAGATTCGAGAGGCAGCCTCACGCACTGCGACCGACATCGAAGATGCTATCGATGTCGCCTCCGCGCTCGATCGAGCCAGTTCTCTCGCTGGTCCGCGGGGCGTAGTAGTAATAACGGGTTCGATATACATTGTAGGAGAAGCAATGCGAGTCTTGGGGGTAAAAGTTTAGCGGTTCCGATGCAGGACATTCATACATCAGTCGGGGAGCAGGCGGAGAGCGAATCGCCTCTGTCTGCGCGGATTTCTCCGGAGCGGACGGCTAAACTCGCCCGGAAAGACGCGACCTCCACGGCCCCGCTCAGAAAATATGGCTTGCTAAGTGCTCTCCGCTCTTACGTCATCTTTGATCTCTTGATTTGGCTGTACACAGTTGTCCTCGGCATCGTCTCCATCCCGGTTTCCCTCTTTGGCGAGAAGAGTCGCATCCTGCACGGCTTTGCGCGCTTCTGGTCGTGGCTGATTATGAAGACGATTCTTTCCCCAGTGAAAGTCACCGGCCTCGATAAGATTGACACATCCAAGGCGCATGTTTACGCCGTTACTCACGCCTCAGCGCTGGACATCCCGGTGCTCTATGTCAATTTGCCGTTCGAATTCCGGATTCTGTTCAAGAAGGAATTGCTTTCGTATCCTATCGTCGGATGGCACTTGAGGCGCTCGGGACAGGTTTGCATCGACCAGCAGAAACCGACGCGATCGATTGCCCACATTCGGTCGGCGGTGAAGAGCCTGCAGGCGGGCATGCCGCTGGTAATTTTCCCCGAAGGCGGCCGCACGCCGGATGGCGAGATCAAGCCGTTTATGCCGGGAGCGTTCTACCTGGCGATCAAGGCGCAGGCGGATATCGTTCCTATCGCGCTGGTCGGAACCTACGAACTGCTGCCCATGAACACCTATCACATCAAGTCGCGACCGCTGGAAATGCGCGTAGGCGAGCCTATTTCGACCGCGGGATACTCGCTGCGCGAAATGGAAGTGCTATCGGAGAAGGTCCACCGGGCGATGGAAGATCTCTATTACGGAGGCGATGCTCCGGGATTGACCAAGCCCGCGTAGGCCCGACCTTCGTCCGGGCATGCAGCAAAGCTCGCCAGTGCCGTCGTCGCGACGCCGCGCCGCTGCCCACCACCAGCGGACCAGGGCGTTTGCCCCTACTGTTTGAATCCTCGGACGATCTTGTTCAGAAATAGCTGAGCCATGCGTCGCTGCGGCGCTGCTTCAAGGCTGCGAACCATCGGCAGACCGGATAGAGTGCGACAACCACAAAAGCCCAGACCAGATAGACAATCGGCAGAGAGAATCCCCATCCCGGCGGTGGAGTAACGGGAAACTGCGCGACGGTCAGTGACTCGAACATCCAGTGGACTTGTCCATAACGCGAATAGCATACGATGATCGCGAGCAGATGGATGAGCGGGATGTGCAACAGATAATAGAACATCGGCACCTTGCCGAAGACGAGCGCGGGTCGAATCCATCGCGGCGCCGTGCCGTCGACAGCCCACAGGAAAAGCATTGCGGGGCCAAGCGTCATCAGAAGGAACAGCAGCGATGGTGGATATTTCGTAGTATTCAGAAATGAGAGAACAGTGAAAGCCGCAGATCTCTGCGTGGTCCAGCGAACTGGATCGCCGTAAACATTGATGCCGCGAAGCACAACAAAAGCTGCAGTCAAGCCGACTCCCAAGCGCAACAGAAAAGCCTGTCGCTGCAGTGGCGGCCAACGATAAATCTGTCCGAGGCCATAACCTGCGGCTGTAACTCCAATCCAGGGAATCAGCGGATACCCTACAAATACGAAGTGCTCCGGACGGTTCAGGATAAAGTTAGGTTGGTGAAGAATAGACCATAGCGGCCCAGAAGACTGCACTGAATCAAGCAGGTTGTGACTCGCGACCATCGCCGCGCCGAACGCCGCCACCATGGATGCGGGCAAATAGACCAGCGCCGAAAGTACGATCATCGCCCAGCCCAGCGCCCATAAGACGATGAGCATCGTAACGTGGTAGTCGAAGTTAAACTGCCAGCCCAAGCACCGGGTCACCACCAGTTCCAAAAAGATCAGCCAGAGCCCGCGAGTGAACAGAAATCGCGACAATTCGGGTTTGGATTTTCTGCGCAGCGAGAGATACGCGCCCGTGCCGGTCAGCAGAAAGAAAACGGGAGCGCAGATATGGGTGATCCAGCGGGTGAAAAAGAGTGCGATCGTCGTCTGATCTAGGTCTGTCGGGCTCACTCCAGGAACGCCGAAGAAGTCCCGCACATGGTCGAGCGCCATAATGATCATGATGACGCCACGAACAACGTCGACCGACTCCAGGCGGATGCGCTTGGCGGTGACGACTTCAGCTATCGCAGACATCGCACCTAGTGTAGCGAACGAACCAATCCCCTTGTCGGATCGAGTGGCCCTGAAAAGCAAGTGCGACTAATTTCCATTCAGCCACTCCTCGTAAGCTTTAAATGAGTAAGGCCGGCCGAGAAAATCGCTCACCAGGCCCGCAGCTGGCTTAGTCCCGCTCTCTTCCAAAACTGTATCGCGATACTTTCGCGCGACGGCGGGATTGGTCAGGCCATCCGCCCTAAACTCCGTGAACATGTCTTTTGCGATCACCAGTGACCACATATAGGTGTAATAAACCGCGGAGTAGCCGTTGAGATGGTCGAATGCGGTCTGCATGTGCGTGTCTGCAACGTATTTGAACGGCGTGTATCGCTCCTGCAGTTGGGCCACGAGCTGAGTCGTGTCCAGTCCTTGCGGGTTGCGGTTATAGAAATTGAGACTCACCGCGGCGTAGAACATTTGCATGTGTACGCCCAGGGCGCGGCCGAAGTCGTCCGCTGCTTTGGCCTTTTGGGCTAGGTCGGCCGGAATGGGCTCGTTGGTCTTGTAATGGCGGGCGAAGGTTTGCAGGACGGCGGGATCTTTCGGCCATTCCTCAAACATCTGCGAGGGAGCTTCGATGAAATCGTTTTCCAAATCGCCGGTAGGCCACTTCGAGCTTCCTCGAAAGATCCCATGCAGCAGATGGCCGTACTCGTGAAAGAAAGTAATCACGTCGTCGCGTTCCATCAGGCCCGGGCCATTGGTGGCTTGGGGAAAGTTACAGACCAGCACGTACTCCGGCGACCGAAAGCCTTCCTTCCCCGTGGCCAGGCTGAACGTTGCATAGTGCTTGTATTTGTTTTCGCGCGGAAACATGTCGAAATAAATCCGGCCCAACAGCTTGTTGCCGTCGAAGACGTCGTAAACCGTCACATCCGGATGCCAAACCTCGGCTGTCGTCACGCGTTTATACGTGATGCCATACATGTGGCTGGTGAGGTCGAGAATCCCCTGTAGAACCCGCGAATATTCGAAGTACGGACGCATGGCCTGCGAGTCGTATCCATACTTCTCAATGGTGGCTTCATGCAGGAAGTGGTGGTAATTCCAGATGTCGACGGTAGTCGCCGTGGGATCCTGGCGCTTTCTGTAAGCCAGCAACTGGTCGTAATCGCGCTGGGCGCCAGCCTGCGATGCTGCGGTAATTTTCTCTATAAAATCGGCTGCGTTCTGCTTGGTCGCAACCATCTTGTCCTCGGTGACATAGGCCGCCCAGTCGGAATAGCCCAGTGTTGTGGCCAATTCGTAACGCTTCTGCAACAAACGAGACAGGACCTCAAGATTCTTCGGATAAGCGCGGTGAGTGTAGAGCTCGTAGAACTCCTTCTGAGCCGCATCATTCGTGGCATACTCGCGGAACGGCAGGTAATCGGTGTTGTCGGTCTTGAGCGTTACTTTGCCCGACGCGTCTGGCTTGTGCGCCAATTTGTAATCTTCCGGCAGCCCGTCCAACTGGGAAGCGTCCAATTGCAACGTCCGCACATCTGCGGGAATATTCTGTTCAAACTCCTGGCCAATTTTTACGAGTTCGTCTTGAAGTTGCCGGATCTTCGCTCGCGTGGCATCATCGCGATCGACACCGGAACGATGGTAATCGCGCAGCGACGTTCGCAGAAAATAACTGCCGGAGCCGTCCAACTTGGAACCATCGAGCGAAGCGAGGACGTTGTACAGATCCTTATCGAGCGAAATGTCCGTCAGCAGTTGACTCGCTTCCTGCTCACACACCTGGGCGGCATCGCGAAACGGCTTTGACGGATGGACCTGCTCGGCGAGACCTGAGCGGGCTGCGGCGTCGCTCGCGATCAGGACGGCGGTGTCGAATGCCTGCAGCGTCGCCTCGGCATCACGCGGTGCCTTTGTGGCCTTTATCTCGGCGACTTGCTTCTTCGTCAAGTCCAGGTCACTGTGGCAGGACGACATGAAAGATTCCGGCGTTCCAGCCAACATGCTGGAAGCACCCGGGGCGGGCGTCTGCGCGGCAAGCGCCGCTGAGGATGCAAGAAACACAACCGCGATTGCTGTCCGTGCGCTTCTCTTATAATTCATCGTTATCTTTATCCTTCCAACTGATGTTCGCACAAATCCTGAGGACCAAAGCTAATAGACGAAAAAATCAGCAATAGGTGAGGTGGCTGGTCAGATTTAGGAGGAGGAACGATCAAGATCGCGTAGGCCCGGACGCCTCGTCCGGGCAGCGAGCGAAGCGAGCCACAGGATAGGGACGGCGGCGCAGTTGGGAGGACGCGGCCGTCCGCCCCTACGTGTTTTATACTTAAACCTATGGCCGACAGCATTCATATAAAGCTTCCTGACGGGAGCGTGAAAGATCTGCCTAAGGGCAGCACCGCTCTTGATGTTGCCAAGTCCCTCGGCCAACGGCTGGCCGACGCGGCCCTTGTTGCCAAGACCAACGGCGATCTCATCGACCTTGCCCGGCCGCTGGAGAAAGATACCGATCTGCGCATCTTGACCGACCGTGACCCGGAGGCGCTCGAAGTCTATCGACATTCTTCCGCGCATCTGCTGGCGGCGGCGGTTCTGGAGCTTTTCCCGGAGACCAAGCTCGGGCACGGTCCTGCTACCGAGACTGGGTTTTTTTACGACTTCTATCGTCCGACTGCGTTCACTCCAGAAGACTTGGAAAAGATCGAGAAGAAGATGCAGGAGCTTGTGCAACAAAACATTCCCTATGCGCGCGAATTTCTGCCGCGCGACCAGGGACTGCAGGAGTTCAAAAAAGAAGGCGACTTCATGAAATGCCATTTCATCGAGCAATTCACCAAGCCCGATGAAAAGATTTCCATTTATCGCACCGGCAAGTTCACTGACTTTTGCCGTGGGCCGCACCTCCCTTCGACCGGCAAGATTAAAGCTTTCAAGCTGCTGAGCATCGCCGGCGCTTACTGGCTCGGCGATGAAAAGAATCCGCAACTGCAGCGCATTTACGGAACTTCGTTTTTCTCGAAGAAAGATCTCGACGACTTCCTGAACAAACAGGAAGAAGCGAAAAAACGCGACCACCGCGTGCTGGGACAACAGCTTGATTTGTTTTCCATCCAGGAGTTGGCCGGACCGGGTCTGATCTTCTGGCATCCCAAGGGCGGAATCATCCGCAAAGAGATGGAAGACTGGATGCGCGCCGAGTACATCAAACGAGGATATTCACTCGTCTATACCCCGCACGTGGTGCGCCGCCAACTGTTTCACGTCTCCGGCCACGAAGGCTACTATTCGCAGAACATGTTCGACTCCATGGAGCTCGACGATGCGGAATATCGTCTGAAGCCCATGAACTGTCCCGGCCACATTTTGATTTACGCAGACTCGCTGAAGTCGTATCGCGATCTTCCTGTGCGCCTGGGTGAGTTGGGGACCGTCTATCGCTACGAGCGTTCCGGCGTGATGCACGGCTTGTTGCGGGTTCGCGGCTTCACTCAGGATGACTCCCACATCTTCTGCACTCCGGAACAGATCGAGCAGGAAATTGGGGGCTGCCTGGATTTTGCGCTCGAAGTGCTGAGAGTCTTCGGCTTTGACCAGTACCAGACCGAGCTCTCCACCTGGGATCCGAACGACCGCAAGAATTTTCTGGGATCGGAAGATCAGTGGAACATGGCCAACCGCTCGCTCGAAAATGCGCTCAAGCAGCGGAAGATCGAATATAAGGTGATCCCCGGCGAAGGGGCGTTTTATGGGCCGAAGATCGACATCAAGCTGGTGGATGCGATCGGACGCCTTTGGCAGCTTTCGACCGTCCAGGTCGACTTCAATCTGCCGCAGCGTTTTAATCTCGAATATGTGGCCGAAGATGGCACGCGCAAACAGCCGGTGATGGTGCATCGCGCGCTGTTTGGATCGATCGAGCGCTTTTTCGGTGTGCTGATCGAGCATTACGCGGGTGCTTTCCCAGTGTGGCTGTCGCCTGTTCAAGCCGTGATGATTCCGATTGCCGAGCGCCACGTTGACTACGCAAATAAAGTCCGCGATCAGCTCAAGGCTATCGGAGTGCGCGTCGAAGTCGATGCTCGCAATGAAAAGATGAATGCCAAAATCCGCGAGCACGCGATGCAGAAAGTTCCCTTCTTGCTGGTTGTCGGTGACAAAGAATCCGAAGCCGGCAAAGTAAACGTCCGCACTCGCGGCAAAGAGAAGACCGAAGACATGCCGGCCGTAGAGTTCGTCGAAAAGATAAAGAAGCTGATCGCGGAGAAATCTCCGACAATCTAGTGTTGTCATCCCGAGCAAAGCGAGGGATATGGGTTCTTGCCGGGGGTAACAGAAACCAGATTCCTCGTCGCTTCGCTTCTTGGAATGACAGAGGGTGGGGTTTGACGGGTGAGGTTGCAGAATGTCATCTGACTTTTCCAAGAAGCGCGTAGCCGTCCTGGGTGCGGGAAAGATGGGCGGAATCCTGCTCAACGCGCTTCTGGAAAAACAATTGTTTTCCAGCAGGACGACGGTGGCAACCGTCCAGCACGAAGAGAAAGCGCGCACCCTCAGTAAGAAGCTGGGCATTCCCGTGACCACCGACAACCGCGCCGCCGCGCGCAAAGCAGACATCATTCTGGTCTGCGTGAAGCCGCAGATTGTTGATCAAGTGATCGAACAAATTCGCCCGAGCGTGACGGAGAATCAGATCATCATCTCAGTGGCTGCTTCGGTTTCGACCAGCCGCATTGAACGGACTTTGAAGCGCGCCGTGCCCGTGGTCCGCGCCATGCCCAACACTCCTTCTGTGGTCGGTTGCGGAATGACGGCGCTGTGCAAAGGAAAGTTCGCCACAGCCCAACACCTGGAGATCGCGAGCGCGCTCTTTGACGTCGTGGGCAGAACAGTCGTGGTCGATGAAAAACTGATGGATGCGGTCACGGGACTGTCGGCAAGCGGACCGGCCTACATTTACATCATCTTGGAATCGTTAGCGGAGGCCGGCGTGAAAGTCGGACTACCCCGCGACGTTGCGACGCTGCTAGCCGCACAGACAGTCTTGGGCGCGGCAACAATGGTGCTCGAAACCGGCGAACATCCGGCGCAACTCAAGGACACGGTGACCACTCCCGCCGGCTGTACCATCGACGGCATTCTGGAACTCGAAGAAGGAAAACTGCGGGTCACACTGATCAAAGCGGTGGTGAAAGCCGCACAGAGAGCCAAAGAACTGGCGAACGGTTAATGGAGGCCGGCCCCGTCGTCCTCTAGAATCTATTCGTGGTCATCGGCGTTATCTCGGATACTCATGGCCTGCTCCGCCGCGAAGCTCTCGCCGCTTTGCAAGGATCCGATTACATCATTCATGCGGGTGACGTCGGCGACCAGAAAATCCTCGACCAACTAGCCGCAATAGGGCCACTGACCGCCGTGCGCGGGAACGTCGATCACGGCGCGTGGGCGCAGAAGATTCCAGCTACGAACGTTCTTCAGGTCGGCGAAATATCTATTTACGTGCTGCACAGCCTGCAGGAACTCGACTTGAAGCCGGAAGCCGGGAAATTTACAGCAGTCGTCTATGGGCACAGCCACATTCCGAAGCAGGAATGGAAAAACGGTGTGCTCTACTTCAATCCTGGCAGCGCGGGACCAAGGCGTTTCAAGCTGCCCGTGACTGTTGGGAGGTTGTTTTTGATTGATGGGAAAGTGCAATCGGAAATTGTCGAGTTGCTGAAGTGAAGGTTTCGGCTCTCAGTTGGCGGTTCTCAGTTCTCAGTTGAACCTGGCTTCCCACGCGTTGCTACAATCCTCACAGTGTCTATCCAATTCAAGATTGACGCTCGAAATGGTGCGGCCCGCGCCGGACGTCTGATTACGCCCCACGGCGAAGTCGAAACCCCGGTCTTCATGCCCGTTGGAACGCTGGCCTCGGTTAAGGGCGTTTCGCAGGACATTCTCGAGGAACTTGGGGTTCAGATTCTTCTGGGAAACACTTATCACCTCTACTTGCGGCCGGGAGTCGAGCAAGTGCGCAAGCTGGGTGGACTGCATCGCTTTATGGCGTGGCCGCGGGCGATTCTCACCGACTCGGGCGGCTTCCAGGTATTCAGTCTTACCGATCTGCGCAAAGTCACCGAGGAAGGTGTGACTTTTCGTTCGCATCTGGATGGCTCATCACATTTCTTCAGTCCGGAAAGCGCGATGGACGCGCAGATCGGCTTAGGCGCGGACATCATCATGGCGTTCGACGAATGTACCGAATATCCGGCGGATCGGGAGCGGATGCAGGCCTCGATGGAACTGACGCTGCGTTGGGCCGAGCGCAGTAAGAAGCATTTCGAAGAACATAAGAACGAAGTCCCGTGGAGAAATTACGTGGGGACAGCCGCCTCCCCACAAACAGAAGCCACGCAAGCATTATTTGGCATCGTTCAAGGCGGTATGGACCTAGCTCTGAGGAAGGAATCAGCGGAGCGGACGATTGCAATTGACTTCCCCGGATACGCCATCGGCGGCCTCAGCGTAGGGGAACCGCGGCCTCTGACCCGGGAAGTCGTCGAATCCACCCTCGAACATCTTCCCACCGATAAACCTCGCTACCTCATGGGAGTGGGCACGCCCGAGGAAATCATTGAATACGCTAACCTAGGGATCGACATGATGGACTGCGTCCTGCCCACGCGCGCCGCGCGGCATGGACTGCTGTTTACCTCAGAGGGGAAAATCTCTATCAAACAGGCTCGGTATGCGGGTGACGAGGCGCCGCTCGACCCGAATTGCGGGTGCCGGGTGTGCAGTCGCTACTCGCGAGCCTACTTGCGGCATCTTTATGCATCGAACGAGGTTCTGGCCCAGGTCTTAAATACCGTCCACAATCTGAGCTTCTACCTTGACACTATGCGGGCGGTGCGTCATTCTATTTCACTTGGGAAAGAGACTGGTTCCCCGTGTGTCCAGTCTCAACCGAAACCATAGCTCGGCATCCCCGGTTCGTGTCCGAAGCTGAAGGAATCTCCGGCCTCATAGCGCGAGAACTCCAGCGGTAAAATTGTAAAGGGCGAGTGCGCCAGCAGGCGTAGCTCGAATTACTTGGAAGAAGTGGGTTTCTAGTCCTCATAATATGGTTCAGCACTTATTGGCAATACAGCTTGGCGGCGGTTCGGCAGGATGGCTGGGGTTTGCCCCGCTCATCTTCATCTTCGCCATTTTCTATTTCCTGCTGATCATGCCGCAACAGCGGAAACAAAAGAAGTGGCAGGCCATGCTGAACGAGCTGAAAACGGGAGACAAGGTTGTAACCACCGGGGGCCTGCACGGTACCATCGTTGCGCTGAAGGATGACTACATCCATCTGCGGGTTCCTCCCGACAATTTGCGGATCGAAGTGAGCCGGGGTTCGGTAGCCTCGGTGACAACCGCTGACGAGGCGGCGAAATGAACTCTGGGATTTTCAATTTGGCAATCGGACGTCATTTTTCATGAATAAGAATCTGGGCTGGAAACTTATCGTTATTGTGGCCACGTTGCTGTTTTTTCTATTCGGCATCTTCGGCATACCGGAAAGATGGTCGGGCAGCGGGTTGCTGGCAGCGTTGCAGAACCGTATTCATTTGGGACTCGACCTTAAGGGCGGGACTCACCTGATTCTTCAGGTGCAAGTGAATGACGCGGTCAATGTTGATTCGGATAACGCGGTCGAGCGCCTCAAGGCCGATTTGCGGGCGCGCAAGATCAACTACACCGAGATCAGCAAGCCCGATCCAGTCAACAATCCCGACAAGGTTGTGCTGAAAGGTGTGCCGCCGGAATCCAGATCCGACTTGCTCTCCATCGTGCAAGATCGCCTCCCCGAATACGATCTGACCTCAGGCGCGGACAACACCTGGACCGTTTCCATGAAGCCGCAGGCCCTGGCCGACCTGAAAAACCGCGCCGTGACTCAGGCAATTGAAACGATCCGAAACCGCATTGACCAGCTCGGTGTCAGCGAACCCATCATCGAAGAGCATGGACTGGGGCAGTATCAGATTCTGGTACAACTGCCTGGCGTCGACGATCCCGCGCGGGTGAAGGAAATCATGCAGTCCACCGCCATGCTCGAAATCCGGCAGTCCTTTGGCGGGCCATATCCCAGTGAGCAACAAGCTCTGCAGGACAAAGGCGGAGTCTTGCCGCCGGACCAGATGTTACTTCCGGGCCGTAGCGTGGGCCCGAGCGACAGCGAGGGCGGACAGGCTTGGTATCTGATTTCGCGCGCCTCGGCAGTTACGGGCCGCGATCTGCGCGCCGCCGACCAGTCTCGCGACGAGAACGGACAGCCTTCGGTGAGTTTCACTCTCACCGGGGAAGGCGGCCGTCGCTTCGCCAGCTTCACCGGCGCTCACGTTGGAGATAATCTCGCCGTCGTACTCGATAACAAAGTTCAGGAAGTCGCCGTCATCAAAGATCAGATCCACGATCAAGGTGTAATCAATGGGCGCTTCACCGAGCAGCAAGCCAAGGACTTGGCTATGATTCTGCGCTCGGGTGCCTTGCCTGCGGGCATCAAGTATCTCGAAGAGCGCACCGTGGGCCCGTCGCTGGGCAGCGATTCCATTCGCGCCGGAGTGACCGCCGCGGTCATTGGCATGTTGGCCGTGCTGGTGTTCATGCTGGTTTACTATCATGCGGCGGGGATCAACGCGGACATCGCCCTGATCCTGAATTTGATCATCCTCCTCGGCTTCCTTGGTTTCAGCGGCGCGACCCTCACTCTGCCGGGAATTGCGGGCGTCATATTGACCGTCGGCATGGGCGTAGACTCGAACGTACTGATCTTTGAACGTATCCGCGAAGAGTTACGCAACGGCAAGACACCGCCTTCAGCGGTGGAACAGGGATTTGGCCATGCTTGGATTACCATCGTGGATACGCACGTAACTACCATCGTTTCGGCGGTCATTCTGTTCATCTTTGGTACCGGTCCAGTGCGCGGCTTCGCAGTCACGCTGAGTTTTGGTCTGTTTGCGAATCTTTTCACGGCTGTGTTTGTGTCGCGCGTGATCTTCGACTGGTTGCTGAGCCGCAAACAGCGCGGCGAAGCGTTGAGTATCGGATAGTGCAATACACATAAGCCCGGACATTGATGTCCGAGTCAAAGAAACGGAGTTCTAAGCGGCGTGGAATTTTTTCGTAATCCCAACATAGATTTTCTCGGCAAGAAGTGGTACTTCCTCGCTTTCTCGCTGGTCTTCAGCGTGGCCGGCGTATTTTCCATGCTGTTCTGGCATGGCATCCCGTTGGGCATTGACTTTCGCGGCGGCACGCTGGTCGAAGTCAAGTTTGCTCACAGCCCTGACGACAACGCCATACGTGCGGCGATGGATCGCGCCGGATTGCACCATGCCCGTATTCAGCGCTTCGGGCAGCCCGAATCCAACGAGGTGCTGATTGATCTGTCGTTGCAGGAAACCAGCGAGCAGGCGCTTGATCAGGGTAAGCTTGCGATCATCAATGCGCTGGAATCGAATGCCCCGGCCGGCAAGCAGGACCTCAACAATACCAGTTTTCTGACCCTAAAGAACTACCTCGCCGAAAAAGATCCGCTGCGGGCAGGAACGGATGCTGAGCAGCGCTACACTGCTCAAGCTCAGGCGATCGTCAACTATCGCGACAAGGTCAAAAGCGGTGTTCTAAATTCACTCGATGAATTGAAGGCAGCGGCCGATCCCGCGGTCGTGGCATCGCTTGGGGATGGTTTTTATCTGTCCGACTTCGGAGTGCGAAATGTAAGCATTGTGGGCCCTCAGGTTGGCCATCAACTGCAAAATCAGGCCAAACTCGCGGTGGTCTACTCGCTGGCTGGTATGTTGGTGTATCTGGCTTTCCGCTTCGAATGGATTTATGGCGTGGCTGCAGTCATTACCGTGTTCCACGACACGCTGATAACGGTCGGCGCGTTTTCTCTGATGAACAAAGAGATCTCGTTAACCGTAATCGCCGCCATTCTGACCCTGATTGGTTATTCCAATAATGACACCATCGTGGTTTTCGACCGCATCCGCGAAAACCTGAAACTCATGCGGCGCGAGAAACTCTCGGACATCGTCAACCGCAGCATCAACCAAACCCTGAGCCGAACCATCTTGACAGCGGGTTTAACATTCCTGACAGTCTTAGCTCTATATCTTTTCGGCGGCGAGGTACTGAAGGGCTTCTCTTTTGCCCTGGTAATCGGTATCTTGATCGGGACTTATTCGTCGATTGCGATTGCGGCGCCGATTCTGGTGGCCTATCAGGATTGGCGGTCGGGCCGCGGAAAGCCACCTGTCATGGTTCCAGTCGGTAAGGAAGCAAACCGCCGGGAGAAGATGAAGGCTAAGGCTTAATTTCGACCCAGACGGCATAACAGGTATAAGTTTGTGATCGGCCGGGATTTGAGGTAGTATCGTCCGGTTTTCAATTCGGCAGGCGCAATCGTTGAACGGGCCGGGAGCAAAGTGGGCGCAGTCGGTGTCTAAAGGGTAGTTAGGGCCCGATGTAGGAGAAACCTTTATGTTTGAAGACAGCCTGATAGAGTCCGGTGGAAGGCTTAAGACGAAGAGAGGCATTTGGACGGTCTTCTCGTTTGTCCTGGAAGCCGTTCTGGTCGGAGTATTGGTGCTAATCCCCTTGCTGTTCACGGAAGCGCTGCCCAAGACGCAGTTGATGACATTTCTGGTAGCGCCGCCACCTCCGCCTCCGCCGCCTCCGCCCGCCGCGGCTCCGGTCAAGATCGTGAAGCAGGTGCAGACCAATATCATTAACAACCAGCTGCGCACACCCACAAAGATTCCTGAGAAAGTCCAAATGATCAAGGAGGATGAAGCGCCACCGCCGGTGATGTCGGCCGGTGTAGTGGGCGGCGTTCCCGGGGGCATTCCCGGCGGACAGATGGGTGGTGTCATCGGCGGCATTATCAGTTCCACGCCGGTTGCGGTGCCCAAGGTTGCCACGCCACAGCGTGTGCGCGTATCCCAGGGCGTGACCCAGGGACTGCTGATCCGCAAAATACAGCCCAACTATCCACCTCTGGCACGGCAAGCACGCATCCAAGGAAGTGTGCTGCTACAGGCCGAGATCAGCAAGGACGGATCCATCGAGAACCTGCATTTGATCAGTGGTCACCCCATGCTGGCACCGGCAGCCATCGAAGCGGTCAAGCAGTGGAAGTACAAGCCATACATTTTGAACGGCGAACCGGTGGAAGTGGAAACCCAGATTACGGTGAACTTCACTCTGTCCGGAGGGTAGACCTGAGGCAGAGGAGTTTTTTGATTGGATGTAGATGTAAAAGAGAAGTTTGAGAAGGTTGTCTCCCCCAATCCTTTCTTGACGCTGGCTCGGGGGCGGTCCGCGGAATTCAAGCCTGTAGCCTCGGCCTACGGATCCGGCAGTTTTCGCACTACAGATCGGCAAGCGGCAAAGCGATTACCAGATTTCTGAGGAGGAAAAAGCAACTCATGTTCGTAGCCAATGTAGCAACCCATACCCTAAGTCATATGTCCACCATGGCGGTCTGGATGTTCCAGGACCAACCCGTGGCCTGGGACCCGATCTCGCTATGGAAACAGATGGGATTCATCGCGAGGACCGTGGTCGTCATTCTTTTCATCATGTCTGGTTGGTCCATCGGCGTAATGATTGACCGCGCCATGGCCTTCAGCGCGGCACGCAAGCAATCGCGGGCATTCGCTCCCGCGGTAGCAGGTGCTCTGCGTGACGGCAAAATCGATGAGGCCATCAAGGTTGCCGAGCGCAACAAGAAGAGCCATCTGGCGAAAGTCGTGACCGCCGGCTTGATGGAATTCCGGGCTCACCAGGAAAGCGGTGAGATTCCGGGCGAGACCATCGAAGCCTCGAAGCGCGCCTTGGAGCGCACCGAAGCCATCGTCCATGCCGAGCTTAAGCGTGGCTTGGGCGGCTTGGCTACGATTGGCTCGACCGCGCCCTTCGTCGGCCTGTTCGGCACGGTGATGGGCATTCTGAATGCCTTCAAAGGCATTTCGGAACAGAAGGCGACCGGTCTGGGAGCAGTCGCAGGCGGTATCGCGGAAGCTCTTGTGACCACCGCCGTCGGATTGTTCGTCGCCATCCCGGCCGTCATGATGTTTAACTACCTGACGGGCCGCGTGGAAGCGTTCGACGTGGAGATGGATAACTCCTCGAGCGAATTGATCGATTACTTCCTCAAGAAGCGGGGAGTTCGCCGGTCCTAGCTCCTGAGCAGGATTGGTTCTCGACCTTGAGTTGCTGACCGGCGCCGGAGCGTTGCTTCGGCGCTGAGTCTTGATCTCCCTGGGGCCGAGAGCCAGTCAAATGTGAGGGCGATGCGGACACGAGCGCGCAGGAGAGCAGATTATGTCACTGAACAAACGGAATGAAGGAGCCAAGGTCAACTCCGACATCAACGTTACCCCCATGGTCGACGTGATGCTGGTGTTGCTGATCATCTTTATGGTGATCACGCCTATGTTGCAGAAAGGCGTGAGCGTGGACTTGGCCAAAGTCAACAACCCGACTCAGATGCCGGATGCCGACAAGGAAGACGCACTGATCGTAGCCGTCATGCGCGATGGCCAGGTATTTTTCGGCAACGACAAAACTCCGCCCGATCAGCTGACCCAGAAAGTCAAAGATCGTCTGGCTAATCGGATTGATAAGCGGGTTTTCGTCCGGGCCGATGCCCGGGCTAAGTTTGGTTCGGTCGTGGCAGTCGTGGATAACGTCCGCGCCGCGGGCGTCGATCAGTTAGGTCTACTGACCGATCAGAAGAAACAAGGCACGACTCCGCCACCGCCAGGAACGCCGGGAACCGGCGGGCAATAAGAGGAGATTGATATGGGAATGACAGCTGGAGGAAGCGGCGGCGGCCAAAGCGCCGTTATCAATGTTACGCCGCTGATTGACGTGCTGCTGGTTTTACTGATCATCTTCATGGTGATCACACCTTTGACCCCGAAGGGGCTGGACGCTCTGGTGCCCCAGCCGCCACCGCCCAACGCTCCCAAGAACAATACGCCGGATCGCACCATCGTGGTGCAGTTGATCGATCGCGGATCGGGCCAGGAGCCAGGGGTAAAAATCAATAACGAAGATACAACCTGGGATGGTCTGCAGGGACGCCTGACCGATATTTTCAAGACCCGCGCCGAGAAGGTGATGTTCGTCAAGGGCGACGACAATGTTCCGTTTGCCGATGTTGCTAATGTCATTGACATTGCGCACGCGGCAGGCGTAGACAAGGTTGGTCTGATCACCGCCAAGATTGAAGCCGGCGGTTAGACGCGGGCAGAGTTTTCATTTACAGAGTTCAGATGCGCTGCCGGTGTGACTTCAAACCGGCTTCGGCCCATGCGGTTCTGCGCTGGCTCGTGCGTGAAGGGTTTTGTCAGATCCCCGGGGAATCCTGGCGAGGGAGACTTATAAAGCAATGAAAAAAAGTGTGCGGTTGCTGGCACTCATGGCGGTCGGATTACTCTTATTGTCTGCGGCGGGTTGCGACAAGCTGAGAGCTCGTGACCAACTCAACAAGGGCGTCGCGTCCTACAAGAATGCCCGTTATGAGGAAGCCATCGATCATTTCCAGCAGGCCGTCACCCTCGATCCCAGTCTGCTGAATGCCCGTCTTTACCTGGCTACTGCCTACGCCCAACAATACATTCCGGGAGTCGACGCCGAAGATAACAACCGTTTGGGACAGCAGGCCATCGACCAATATAAGGCGGTGCTGGAGCGCGATCCCAAGAGCATCAATAGCGTTAAAGGAATCGCGTACATCTATCTGCAGATGAAAAAGTTTGAGGACGCCAAGAGCTACTATCGCAAAGCTCTTGAGATCGATCCCAACGATCCCGAACCTTACTATTCAGTGGGCGTGATCGACTGGACGCAGACGTATCAGCCGCGCATGGAAGAACGCGCCAAGCTGGGTATGAAGCCCGACGAGCAGCTGAATCCGAAGGACAAGAATCAAAAGAAAACTTGTGACGAGCTCAAACAGAAAAACTGGGCTAACATTCAAGACGGCATCGACGCTCTCAACAAGGCTTTGCAGTTGCGGCCGGATTATGACGATGCCATGGCCTACATGAATCTGATGTATCGCGAGAAGGCGGACGTGGAATGCGACGATCTCGCGGCCCGGGCAGCGGATTTGAAAACGGCCGATGAATGGGTCGATAAAACCATGGCGACGAAAAAGGCCAAAGCCGAGAAACAGCCCGGAGCCCAGGGCATCACCATGGATCAGCCTAAGTAAGATCAGCATAATTAGGAACAATCCATCTAAGTGCAACCGAGGTAGCTTTCGTTTTTGAATCGTCACTTCCGTCAGCGAAGCGTCTGACCGATTTGATTTCCTGATCTCGGTCCGTTTATTCTGCCCTTGGGTCTTGAGTATTTACATCGCCGCTTCGTAAGACGTCCGCATCGTCTGTAGGTCGTGCCAGGGCCTAACGAACAGGCAACTAAGCCGTCCAATTTCTCATCAACTAAGCTGCACTCGCATGTACATTTTGACTCTCAATCCGGGCGAGTCGGCTTTCGTTCGCTGCACTCTTTGCGAGAATCTGAATCTCATGGTGACCAACGAAAAAGAGAGCGACGTAAAGCTACAATTCAATACCAAGGACGATCAACTGGACGCGGAGTGCATCCAATGCAAACAGCATTATCACTGGACTCCCGGCTCAGTCGCGATCGTCAAGTCCACCGAAAGTTCAAACTAAAGTCCTTTCAAAAACTCCGACCGCCAACTTCGGGGCCAAACATCCTGTCAAAGGTCACTCCCGGACCAGTGCCTTCCGTCACGTGATCCCTGACTGGTCTTCCCGCTAACATAAGTACCAGCGCGGATGGGGAGACAAATACCATGAAATGGAAGCTCGACCGCATTATCAGCGTGGCCACTTTGGTCACATCCGTAGCGGCTCTAGTCCTCGTACTCAAGAAGCCGGCGCCCGTGGCGCCCGCGCAATCGCCTGCGGCTGCAGCTGCGAATGTCGAGTCGGTGGAGAAGAAACTGGAACAGTTGGATCAGCCCAAAGAACCTGGCCAAGCCCCGGCGCAGGTTCGCTTTAACTCCGACGAAATCACGGCCGCACTGGCGCAGGCAGCAGCGGCGCTTCCCAAGAGCATGACCGCATCGGCGGCGATGGCCGCTCCGGGGGCAGCGGCGCAGACTGGCGCGCCAACCTCGGTTCCCGCTTCGCCCGATGCGGTAATCGGAGAAGGTGAGCCTCAGGTCAAGGATTACAAAGTCGATTTCGATGGCGACGTCGCGCGCGGCCAGTTCGTGACGCAAATCGGCGGCAAGGATGTTTATGTCACGCTCGCCGGACATCTCGGCTCCAAGGATGGCTATGCAACCTTCGATCCCACCGAATTCAAAGTTGGAGACCTGAGTATTCCGGTGTCCATGGTCAGTAGCGCTTTGCAGCAGAAGCTAAGCGAACAGCGCGACCGTTTGAAGCTGCCAGATGATGTGGGCAACATCAAAGTCGAGAACGGCCAACTGGTCGCTACGCAGAAATAGTCTGGCGAAGGGTCGTGTCGTGACTCGCGTCTGCACATATACTGGTGCAGCATTTACCTCAAAAAAAACTCTTAATTCCGCCCAAAATCTAGAAAACAAACGATCAGGATTTTTTCTTCCCGCTAGATCTATGGTTCTAAAGGTAGTTAGAGGCAAAATATTGGAAACATTGGGGTTACGGTGCATTTTCCTCGGCTCGAGTCCCGCCTCGGAACCGCGCGCGGCACTGATCCGGCACGACATTCGAGTTCGCAACATCCCAGAGCTCCGCACTCGATCAAGTTGTCAAAGATTTAATGATTATCTCTGAGATAACCGACACGTGTCCATGTTATCGCAGATGGGCGGGGTAAATCAAGGAGAAAGCGGCGAACTGAATGGAGCGCTGGAATTCGTGGACTTCGCTGAGCTCTTATTCTCCCAGCGAGCCTTGAAACAGGGGATAGAGCTGGTTCCCGATCACGCGATAGACTACGAAGGCACTGCTGGTATCGGAGACTTCGCGGAAAAGAAGCTCGGCTCGGCCGTCTCCATCGACATCGACCGCGTCGATGAGGTCGAGGCGGGGAATGACGTCGAGATGCTGCGTGTCGGTTACGTTGGCCAGCGATTTGTGAAGCTCGCCGTTCACATCGTCGCGAGCTACTAAGGTGATCATGTATTGCAGGCCGGGATTTGCACTGTCTTTTCCGTGCGAGCTTTGTGTCATGCGGGCTTTCGCGGTGAGCACCAGTTCTGGTTCGTTGATATCCGCGAGATCAAACACCTGAAGTTGCACGTCTTCGAAAGTGGGCTGCACTGGCTTAGCTGCCGTTGCTTTGCTTCGGGGCGAAGAAGCTTGAACAGGTTTTGCCGCAGCGCTGCCAGGCGCCAGCTGTGCAGCGCGGGTTCGGATTTCGTCAGCGGCCATGGCCAGCATCTTTTTGCGGAACTGTTCTTCTTCTTGCGGAGTCATTTTGTAGTTGTAAGGCAGCGAGTCGGATGGGTGGGGATCCGAGATTGCGGGGATCAGCTGGTCCTGGTTTGCAGGCTGAGCCCCGGATGACGCGGACGTCGTTGGCGGGCTTGTCGGAGAGGCAGCCGGAGTACCTGCTTTGACCGAGGCGGAAGTCGAGACTTTCTTTTGGGCTTCCTCCGCGGAGATGGCGCCGGCCTGGCCACGTTTCAGGGTCGGCCGATCTTTGTCTGCTGGGGCCTGGTCGTCTTGCGACTGTGGCGGAGTAGCTGGTGAAGACGACGCTGACGCGGCAGGCGTTGCTGAAGGAGTCGCGGTGGGTGTCGGCGCAGGTGCGCTAGCCGGCGCTGGCTGTGTTGTTGGAGCAGGCGGCGCTTCCGGCGGCTTGGGCTTTTCGGCTCCTGCGCGCCGCAATACGGGAGGACCCTCGTCGTCGTTGATCCCGCGAGGGGTCGACGGCGCTGGTCTCTTCCTTGCTGCCATGGCCTTGATGGAATCCGCCGTCTGCCATCTGCCGTCGGCCCACCATACAGTCTCTCCGCTTTCATCTTTCCTTTGCTGCGGGGCGGTTACGGTAAACAGTCCCAGAGAAACTCCGGTGCGTATTCCTTCATAAACCGTGTCGGACCAGAGCGCCATGGGCACTGGAGCGGCCTTGTAGGCGCTGGCATCGTAATATTTGCCGTCGATCAGAATGGCGATTGGAATCAGGCGTGCGTTTCCGTTGGGCCCGAGTTCAAGCAGACCCAGAGCGCGCGGTCCCTTGCTTGTCTTGGCCGCGCGGCTCACCTGTGCGGGCAGGGCTGGGGGCAACGTTGTTTGCAGAAAACTGCACAGCGCGAAGACGCCCAAGATGACGCGCCACCGGGTGGTGCGGTATAACGTTGATCGAGAAGTTGACCGAAAAGGAGAGATACGCATGGATATCAATATCAATGATAAAGCCCCGGAGTTTACTTTGCCTGACCAGAATGGCGACGAGGTCTCGCTGAAAGACTTTCGGGGGAAGTATGTGGTGCTTTATTTCTATCCTCGTGCCGACACGCCGGGATGCACCATCGAGGCTTGCGAGTTCCGCGATTCCTTCAAAAGATCGGAAAAGCTCGGTGCCGTGGTTCTGGGTGTTTCTCCCGATGAACCGAAGGCGTTGAAGAAATTTGAAGATAAGTTTGGGCTGCCGTTCACGCTTTTGGGCGATGCCGACAAGAAAGTTGGCAATGCCTATGGCGTGATCCAGGAAAAGAATATGTATGGTAAGAAAGTCATGGGCGTGGTTCGGACTACATTCATTATTGGTCCAGATGGCAAGGTCAAGCACATCTTCCACAAAGTGAAACCTGAAGGCCATGCTGAAGAAGTGCTGACTTACCTGAAGAGCGCCGCCAAAGGAGCGGCTTAGATTCGCGCTCCGGCCCAATTTGAAGATGAGGCGTCGTCGCATGAAGAAGCTGGAATTCACGGTGAAGTTGGAAGGCCGAGGCACTTCTGTGTCGTGGTTGAACCCGCCCTTTGACGTCGTAAAAGTGTTTGGTACGCGGGCGCGAGTGCCGGTTCGCGGGACTATCAACGGGTTTCCATTTCGCTCGTCGCTGATGCCGATGGGCGGTTGCCACGGGATGCCTATCAACCAGGCTCTGCGCAAAGGAGCGAAAGTGGAAGGCGGCGACACGGTTAGCGTGGTCATGGAGCGTGACGACGCTGAGCGAACCGTGGAAGTGCCGCCGATTCTGAAGAAAGAATTTGGCAAGAGCAAGACGGCGCAGGCGAATTGGGAAAAGCTTTCGTTTACCAGTCAGAAGGAGATCGTGCTTTCGATCAATGGAGCCAAGCAGGAAGAAACTCGTGTGCGACGGCTGGCGAAGGTGATGGATATTTTGAAGACGGGCAAGAAATGGACCGGCTAGGCTTTCAGCCTGCGTACTGACTCGGCGATGTCGTTCTCCTGAAATAGGCGGATGGCGGCAATGCCGGCCGCGCCCGCATCCACGCAGGCACGAGCGTTCTCGAGTGTGACGCCACCGAGAGCGAGGACGGGGATCTTCTGGCGGCAAGCTTCGCGCAACCCGTTGAGGCCGGCGGGGCTCGCGCGTGGGGCATCCTTTTTTTCGAAGACTGGGGCGAATATGGCGAAATCGGCTTGCTCGGAAGCGGCTCGAGCTACCTCGTCCGCTGAGTGACAAGAGACGGTGATCAGCGGTCGAGTCGCGTGTCCAGCCTTTGCCCAAATCTCTCGTACTGCCAATGGCGACAGGTCATTCGTCGGCAAATGGACTCCGGCTGCGCCGCAAGCGAGGGCAACGTCGTTGCGCGAATTGATGAGTAAACGAGTTGTCGATTCCCGGTTCTCAGTTCCTAGTAGGGCAGCACGGGTGAGAGTTTCGAGTTCGCGAGTGGGAAGATCTTTCTCGCGTAATTGAATGAAGTCTACGCCGCCGCGAGTGGCCTCTGTGATCTTGGCAAGCAGAGCGTGCTGGCGGGCGGTCTCGTCTCCCGGAAACTGCTTGCGATCGGTGATGTAGAGGAGGAGCAAACTCTTACGGGTTTGTTTTCGCGATTTCGGGAACTCGTTCGGTTGATTCGCCCTTGTGCTTGGTTTCCTGCACGAGGTGGTACTTAGTCAGGCCGTCGCGCAGAAACTCAAAACCTTCTTCCGGCGAGTCCACGATCTTGAAAAGTTCCAGATCCTCGGGAGAAATGGTTCCCGCGTCCACCATGGTTTGAAAGTTGATCAAGCGGTTCCAATACTCGGACCCGTAAATGACGACGAGGATCTTCTTGGCCAGTTTCTGGGTCTGAGCGAGCGTAAGAATTTCAAAGAGTTCGTCCATGGTGCCGAAGCCGCCCGGAAAAATCACGAGGGCCTTGGACAGATAGGCGAACCAGAATTTGCGCATGAAGAAGTAATGAAACTCGAAATTGAGCGATGGAGTGATGTAAGGATTGGGGCTCTGCTCGAAGGGCAAAGCGATGTTCAGGCCGATGGTCTTCGCGCCCGCCTGCTGGGCCCCGAGGTTGGCCGCTTCCATGATGCCAGGGCCGCCGCCGGTGGTGACTACGAAGCGCCGACGGCGCGCGGGAATTTGAACTGACCATTTGCTTAAGAGAAAAGCCAACTGGCGCGCCTCCTCGTAATAACGCGCCATGTCCACGGCCGCAAGCGCCCGTTTCCTAAGGGATTCGAACTGGCCGCCGGAAAGTTGTGCCTCGTTTGATTCGAGTGCCGCGAGTTTGTCCTCGGAGACGGTGCGGCTGTGGAAGCGGGCCGAGCCGAAGAACACGACCGTGTCCTGAATCTGCTCGCGGCGAAAGCGGGCGATCGGTTCCATGTACTCGGACAGGATGCGCAGGATGCGCCCATCGGGGCTGTTGACAAAGGCTTCGTTTTCGTAGGCCAGGGGCATACGTTTGTTGTCACTTTCACTCATAGTCGCGTCATTCCGTGAATTCCGTGAGACTTAGTTATCCGGCGGCCCGTGTGGAAATAATGCAAATCCGCAGGCTCGGACTTACTCGTCTTCAGGGACGTTTTTCCTCGTGGTAGTGAATTGCTTCCGAGAATCCGATCCAAATGTCGAGGATTCCCAGTCCGCTGCAGACTCCGCGAACAAAGCCGTCAGCGACGAATGCCCGCAGTCCTGGGTACACCATGAGAAGATGGTTATCTGTCCACTCCGGTCTCCAGGGAAGAATCACCAGAAGCACGCCGACGACGGCGCACACCAACCCGAAGGTCAGCACAGTAATCCGATGCAGCCATAGTTCCAAGCCCACATAGCGCCTTCGTTCGGAACGCGACGGCGCTGTTTCCACCGCCGTTGCCGAAGCATCCCCGCGCTCCGAGGAAGGTAACTTCGGCCCTAGGGAAGCCGGAGGAATGGTTTGGGGTGTATTCGGATCCGCCGTCACCGTGAGCTCCGGAAGAGAGCCAGCGTTGCGGGCCGGGTTCTGCGAACGCACATTCCCAGCGTAAGAGGATAGAAACCCATTCAGACATTCTACGACTTCAGGGTCTTAATGCGCTCGGCTACATCCCGGTAATCGATGTTACTGCCATACACTTCCATGAAATGGTTGAGGGCGGATGCTTTATCCCCGGCACTCTCGTAAGAAGATGCTAACTCGTAGTGTAGTGCAGTGCGAGTTTCCGCGTCGATGGTGGACAACTTGAGAGCCCGTTCATACCAGCGGATGGCAGCTTCCGGCATCCCTTTATCCAGGAAACACTGGGACAACCACGTGTACGTCTGCATGATTTGCGGGAAGGGATGACCGCGATCCACAGCCTGGCAGACTTTTTGCAGTTCGCCGATGGCTTCGTCCAAGAGTCCCATCTCGCGGAAAGCTACGCCAAGATTGTAATGAGTCTCCGGATCTTCGTCGGTCGCGGCGGAGTCTTCCTCGAGTTCGTGTTTCAACTCGCCGAACATATCCGCAAGGTCGACTCCGGCGCCGGAATCAAACTTCGGCAGGGCCGTACCCGATGCGGGCTTGCTCAAGGGCCGCACAGCTGAAGGCTGATAGGTGAAAGTTGGTGGGGCGGTCGCCGGTTCGTGGGCTGAGCCGGTTTGAGTTGCGGCAGCCGCCATCGCCGCTGGAACCTGCGCTGGTGGTGCGCTGACTGGAATGGCAGCTGCGGATTTTGCTGCGACAGGCTCGGGTTTCGCCTCAGGCTCGGGGACGGCGCGCAGCTTGCTTCGGGGCTCGGCTTTCGCGACGGGTGCTTCGGCCAGGAAACTGTCTCCGAGGGAAGCTTCGAGGTCGGAAACGAAACTGTCCAGCTTTCCGGCCGGCTGATGTTCGGTGGCCGCTGCGGCAACTTCTGCCGGGTGCGGTTCGGGTGCTGGTTCCGGAGTCGGCTCATGGACGGTGGTTTGCGGCAGAAACCCATCGCCGAGTGAGGATTCCAGATCGCTGACCAGCGCATCGAGGACCCCCGGCTTTGGCTCGGGAGCCGGAGTAGCCTCTTCCTCGGGAACAGCGGGGATGTCGGCGACCGAAATCTCTTCGATCGTTTCGGCCTCTTGAGTTGCAGGTTGCGCTGAACCAGCTTCAAGCTCGTCGCGCAGAGCCGACAACAAAGAAGGCTCGGGATTCAAGTGTTCCAGCTTGGTCAACGCCGCGCGAGCTTCTTCGTGCATCCCATTCGAATGGTAGAAGCGAACTTCTTCGACGGCTTCGTTGATCGCTTCCGGACTGGCGGGGCTTGCTTTCGCAACAGTCGCGGCGACTTCCACGGGCTCTTCTGGCAAAGCAGCTGAGCCTTCAGATTCGTCCGAGAGCGAACCTTCCCACTCTGCCGAAAGATCGATTTCCTTTTCTGCCGCAACGGATTCCGGGCCAGCGGATTCTGGGGTGGCGGATTGGATTTCAAACTCCGCGTTTTGCGGTTTCGCCCCAGACGCAGGCGCTGCGGGAGGATGGAAAAAGACTTCCGTACCCGCGACCGCACTCATCGCTGCTTCGGCCGGTGCAGCTTCCGCAATCGTTGTTTCTGGAGCGGCATCGGCAATCAAAGTCTCAGGAATTGCCGGCGGCGGCGCCACATGCATTGCCGCTGGCAGGCTGAGATCTGGAATCGTGGAGGCGCGTTCTTCGTACTTCGCCGCGAGTTCACCGTAACGAGTGGCTTCGTCTGGGTGTCCGGCGTCGTGGTAAATACTCTCAAGGGTGCGACAACAAACCGCAGCCTCGGTGAAACGGCTGGCGCGGGTGTGCAGAGCGGCTAACCTCTGGTTTACGCGCAGATCGCGAGGCGCCTGGGGCAACGCAGAAAGCAGCGGGCCCAAAGCTTTCGCCGGCATGTTGTAGGAAATGAAAAGCTCTGCATCGGTCAGAGCGGCACGAACGAAAAGCGCGACATCGTCAGCGTAGCGCTGATCTATGAAGGGCGCAGTGGCTTCCAGTTCGTCCACCATGACGGCGCCTTCTTCCGGAGTAATCAGGTGCGAACTGGATGGCGTGCCGAGCTTGCCCACGACTTGCTGATAATTGCGGGCGTGCAGCTGATTTTCGGGCTCAAGTTGCGTCAGCTTGAGATAGTAATCGCGCGCTTTCTCCAGTTCTCCCGCCTGCACGTAGGCGTGGGCAAGGAGTTCGTAGACTTCAGTGAGATGGGTGTTCTCTCCAGCCTTATTCAGCAGGTCGAGCAGCATTTCGAGGGCTGGTGGATTGTCCCGCACCGGGCCGATGAGGGAATGCAGATTCTCCAGAATTTTCGCTGAGTCCGCCGCCAACAGCCGATCAGAGTGCTGCTGATAAATACGCAGAGCATCCTCAGCCTGACCCGCTGCAATAAGGGCGTCGGCATAGGACAGAATTGCGCTAATGTCGTTGTGAACGGAAAGTAGCTTCGCTGCCAGCGTGCCAGCCTCAGTCAAACGCCCGGTTTGCAGGTAGGCTTGCAGCAAAGTTCGTAATCCGTCGGGATGGCTGTCGAGGTCCGCAACTTTCTCGAGACACTCGACTGCAGCCGCCATGTCGCCCGCATCGAATGCGTTGCGTCCACGCATGAGCAAAGCGTAGCCGTTGCCCGGATCCAGCGTGATCATGCGCTGCAGAATTTCTTCCGCCGGACCGAGTTGTCCTTTGGCCCGCAGAGTTTCGGCTGCCGCAGAGAAAATCTGCCAGGCTTCTGTCTTCTTGCCCAAGCGGACATAAACCTCAGCCAGCCGTGTCCGCATGGCAACGTTCTCGGGATCCATTTCCAGAGTCTTCTGGAAGATCCTTACTGCCTGTTCTAGCTGACCTTCACGCAGAAATTCTTCCGCCACTTGCAAATATTGAGCGCGGGCATCATTGAAGAGACCTTGCTGGGTGTAAAGTTCGGCCAGCCTGAGCACGCTCTCCAGCGACGACTGCAGCTTGCTCAGCTTCTTGTACATGGCAATCGCCTTGACGGTGAAGCCCTGCGAAGCGTAAGCGTCGCCAACGCTCTTGAAGCATTCCACGGCCTTTTCGGAATTGCCGAGACGCGAGTAGAGGTCGCCCACGGTATTCATTACCGTGAGATCCTTGGGGTCGGCTTTGAGAACTTTTTCGTACTCAGTAATTGCGTTTGGCAGCTTGCCCTGCTGGACAAACTTCTCCGCAGCACTGAGAACCTTCTGCTTGTTGAAGCCAAAACCAAACGCCATAAGAATGCGGACTCCAGCTCCGGGTTCGTCTCTCGTCCGAAAACTTTCTCTACCACACGAGAGTACGTGCCCAAGTTGACCATTCCATCGGCAATTGCGCCTGGTATCAGGGATGGTCTTTAGGACAAGGGTAATTGTACGGCTGGGTACTCAGAATCGTATGGTTACTAAGGGTTACCGAAAGGGAGTGTACGAGTGGGTAACTCTTGCCAATGTAGGCGCCGTCATGCTCGCCCGCGAGGCGGTGCAAGAACTCATTTGGTTCCGCGGTTCTTTGGAGGGTCGAAAAACATCGCGTGGTAAATGAGGTGCGTCGCTGAATCGATCCACTGATTCAGTTCGACCGCAGGCATTCGCACGGCTTGCGCGAGCAGGCTCCAGAAGAAGCTGTCCATCACCCGGGCCAACCCGGGAACGTCTACTCCCGGCCGTGCGCCGGGCAAGTTTTGCAATAGCTGAAACGCGGTCGTGACCCGAGTTGTCGTCCAGGCGTGAATCTGCGCTTGCTTTCGCCCTAGCTCCGAATCAGAGAGCACCGCCTCCTGCCACGCCCGGTATGCGCCCAGGTAGTGGAGATCGTGCGAAAAAGCGCGCGACAATAATTGATGGACAACGGCGCGAACATCGGTAGCGCCGGTTGGACGAAAATCAAGCTGGCTTAGCTTCTCCAGCAACTCATTCATGAGCGCAAGTAGCAGTTGCCGCTTGGAGCGAAAGTGCTGGTAAAAGGTTCCGACTGCGAGCTTCGCCCGGCGCGCGATGTCGTCGATGGAAGTGCTCTCATAACCTTTTTCGCCGAACCAGGCAAGTCCCGCCGCTTTTAGTCGGGCTCGCTTTTCCAGGCTGCGCTTCTGGCGCGGCTCCGGCGGAAGGTCTTCGCCCGCCAGCAGGTTCGGCCGCGCACTCACGCCCGGACGCCCGGACGAATGGTTACACCGACGAGAGCGCCGGCGCAGCACCACAGCATCCAGCCGCCGAAGACGCCCGCGACTTCCGGGGACATATTCGGAAACACTACTGGAAAGAATGCGCTGGAGAACGGATCGAGCAAGAGGGTTGGCAGAGCAATCGAGATCGCACCAGCGGGCCATTGCTCGGGCCGGGGCTCGAAGCGGCGGCACAGACGACGTACGAGCCAGGCCATCAACGGAAAGCTGATCGCGAACAGGATGAGCGTTCCCTTCGAATCGCCGGGACGGAGGATGTGCTGTCCTGCGATTCGCAGTGTGATGGTGGCCGGGAGCCAGATGCCGAGGCCGAAGAGAAAGAGTCGAAGGTTCATAATATGAACATGAATACGTGTTCATATTATACGATTGAAACCTGAAACGCAAGTCCAACATAGTCCCCAGAGAATAGGCCGAAAGTCTCCGTTGACATCGGACTTCGAAGGGGTAGGATATTGCCGTTTGCGGGGAGGCCGCTCATGCCGACGCCAGGACAACATTGCATCCGACTTTCGAGAATCGCCGTAAGAGGGCGAAATGCCGTGCTGACATTGATATTCGCAGTCACGCTAGCGGTCGCAACGACCACATCAGCACAGGCGCAAACATTCACCAAGCTTCACGATTTCACCGGAGGGCGCGACGGGAGAGGACCTTATGCGCCTTTGTTCCGCGACTCTGCAGGCAATCTCTACGGCTCCACTACGGCTGGCGGAACTAACGGCTGCGGAGTCGGCTGCGGAACCGTGTTCAAGGTGAATGCGAGCGGCCATGAGAGCATACTCCATCGTTTCACCGACGAAACCAACGACGGCGGGCTTCCCTATACAAGCTTGATTCGAGACAACGCGGGGAATCTGTACGGCACCACCGAGACGGGTGGTACTTTCGAAACAGGAACGGTGTTCAAACTGAGTCCGACTGGCAAAATTACATTGCTATACAGCTTCACGGGAGGCAACGACGGTGGAGGACCTGCGGGAGGTTTGATTCGGGACGCAGCGGGGAATCTCTACGGTACCACAGAGTTGGGCGGCACTTCAGGACTGGGAACAGTGTTCAAAGTGAGTCCGACTGGCAAAGAAACCGTGCTGCACAGCTTTGCCGGCGCAGACGGAGCACTGCCCTATCTGACGAGCCTTGTGATGGACGCGAAGGGCAACCTCTATGGAGTCACGCAGCAGGGTGGCGCTTCGAACTTCGGAGTGGTTTACAAGTTGAGTAAGAGCGGCAAGTTTACCGTGCTGCACAGTTTTGCCGGGGGCACGTCGGATGGGTGCGAGATTTTCGGAACGCCGGCAATGGACAAGAGCGGGAACCTCTATGGCGCCGCCGAAGCCTGCGGAGCCTTCAGCGAAGGAGTGGTATGGAAGGTGAGCAGCAAAGGCATCGAGACTGTGCTGCACAACTTTCACGATTCAGATTTGAACGACGGCGCATTTCCCTACGCAGGCGTGATTCTGGGCGCAGGCAACCTGTACGGCGTCACCATAGTGGGCGGTAATCCGGGTTACGGAACCGTGTATGAATTGAGTACAGGCGGTGGGATCACGATACTGCACAACTTCGCGGGGACGGATGGAGTGAATCCCTACGGAGGCGTGATCCGGGATGCGAATGGCAATCTTTACGGCACCACCTTCAACGGTGGCAGCGACAACGTTGGGACAGTGTGGAAGCTGGCGCCGTGATCTCGATGGCAAGAGTTCAGTCAGGTAGCGCGGCGTAAAATTGGTTGTTTCTGGAGGCCCAAAGGCATTGTTCTTCAGATTTCGACACGCGTGCCAGCCACGGATCGAAATGCCGCCAGCGCCAGCTTTGGCCTACGACGTGTGCGCTTTCGTATCGAGCGCCACTTGCAGAATGGGCTATAATCGCGCGCGCACGGCGGAGCGTTGAGGTTGGATTACCCGCTTGTGGAGGCCAGTCATGGACTCGTTTCCATTTTTCACGGGCCGACGCTGCACCCGCGTCAGCCGACAGATTCTGCTTGTGGCATGTATAGCGCTCTCCATGATGCTTTCCGCGCAGACGCAAACTTTCACCGTCCTTTACTCTTTCGCAGGCCCGCCGGATGGCAAGGCTCCCGACAGTACCCTTCTATTGGATGGCGCAGGCAACATCTATGGCGTCAGCTACGGCGGCGGCGCTTCCTACGAAGGGACCGCATTCAAGCTCAGTTCCTCCGGTAAAGAGACTGTGCTTTACAGCTTTCTTTCGGGATACGGAAACCGTCCGGATTCGGTGATACAAGACGCCAAGGGTACGCTTTATGGCACGACCACATACGGCGGTTCCTACGGCCAAGGGGCGGTGTTCAAGGCAGATCAAAAAGGAAATGAAACGGTTCTGTATAGCTTTCGTGGAGCGGCCAAGTCCTACGGGTTCAATCCCAACGGAGTGATTCTTGACGAGCAGGGCAACTTATACGGCACAACCGTGACTGGCGGCCAGGCCGGCGGGTGCTTCGGAGGAGGCTGTGGAATCGTGTTTCGGCTGGATCCGGCCCGCAAGGAGACCGTGCTTTATACCTTCAAAGGAGGGACGGACGGCGGTTATCCCTCTGGGCCCATTGTGCGTGACGCGGCAGGAAACTTGTATGGCGAGACTGCGTATGGAGGCGACCCCAACTGCTATTCGCCTCACGGCTGCGGGACGGTTTTCAAGTTAGATCCGGCCGGAAAGAAAACCGTGTTACACATTTTCACTGGGACCGGGGGCGACGGAGAACACCCCTGGTCAGGCGTGGTCCGCGACAACAACGGCAATCTTTATGGCGCTACCGTTGAGGGAGGAACAGGTCCAAACTGTACATCCGCGGAGAACGGCTGCGGCACCATTTACAAAGTTGATAAATCTGGCAAGGAGACAATCCTGCACAGCTTCACCGGGAGCGGAGCTGATTTCCCGCCGATCTACGCAGCTCTTGCGCTCGACGAAAAAGGAAATATCTACGGGACTACTCCGGAAGGCGGGAATCAGAATTGCGGTTCTGGCTGTGGCGCTGTATTCATGCTGGATCCCACAGGCAAGGACACCATCCTGCACGAATTCAGTGGAGGGACGGAAGGAGCAACTCCTGGAGCTGGAGTGACCCTTGATTCAGCCGGGAACATCTACGGCACGACAGGCGTGGGCGGCGATTTGAGCTGCAACAATTTCAATGAAGCCGGGTGTGGGACGGTGTTTAAGATCACCCGCCAGGCGCATAGACGGCGATGATGAAGGAAATTATATGAGGCAACGCGTCCGATCTACCGAGAAAGTCAGGAACCTCGCTCCACCCTATCAACAGCAGTTGACTGCATACGCGCTCGCCGCGGCTGCAGCTGGAGTCAGTATCCTGGCGCTGACCGCACGCTCTGAGGCGGAGATCGTCTACAAGCAAGCCCACCGTGTGATTGGCGACGGCGCCAGCTTTAACCTGGATCTCACCGGCGACGGAACCGTCGACCTGACTATCGAAAACAAGCATCACCACCACTGCACGAGCGACTTTTGCAGCAGCTCGCAATTTCTCAACCTCAAAATGGCTGGAGCCAATCAGGTTGTGTACAACGTCTACGGAGCGGTAGCTATGAAACCCGGCATGCAGATCGGGGCCAAGAATGTTTGGCGCGGGGGCCTGCAAAACATGGCGGTCATGCTGGGTAGCTTTGGGACATCCGGTGTCGGTGGAAGCTGGGTCAACGTCAACAATCGCTATGTGGGAGTGAAGTTCGTGATCAAAGGTCAGACGCACTTCGGTTGGGCTAGGCTGAACGTGAAGGTCCAGGTACCGCAAATCATAACCGCGACGCTTACCGGTTACGCCTACGAAACGATCGCGAACAAGCCAATCACAGCTGGACAGACAAAGGGTCCCGACAATACGGCCATAGAAGAGCCGACTTTCGCGGCGCCTTCTCGTGAACCCCTAACTCTTGGTGTGCTGGCCCTTGGGGCACGCGGGCTCTCCATTTGGCGGCGCGAGGAAATGCTTGCCGGTTGACAGATAAGAAAATCCACCCTAAGCCCGGCACACCGCGGCCAACACAAAGAACAGCAGGGCCAGCAACAACGGCTTGGGTAGCAGGCGCAGCACTTTCCACACTACGATGCTCATCGACTCGATCCTCCGCGCGGGGGATTTCCGCCAAATGAATCTGTCCGCCAAGCCCGACTAATACAATTTGGGTATTGGCACACCACACCGCTTCAATGTAGGTTTGCTGGCCACGAATTGTAAGGCAAGACCCGCGATTGGAGGCAAGTTTTTTATGACGTGGATCCGCACCGTTCCTCTTTCTGAGGCGGATGAGAAGCTGCGCAAAGCCATGGAAGACCAGAAATTGCTCTATCCCAAGGAGTACGCCACCCCGGTGCATCCTGTCGAAGGCGGTGGTTCTTCGATCGTTGCCTCCCACAGCCTGATTCCGGAAGCGCTCTATCACGCCTTCGCGACTTTTGGCACGCTCATGTCGCCCGATTTGCCTCTCAGTCGCCGGCAGCACGAATTGATCACCACGATGGTTTCTGTCACCAACCGGTGTGTGTATTGAATCGAATCACACGCAGAGTTTCTGCGTAGAATAACGTTGGATGAAGGACTCATCGAAGCGTTGAAGAGGGACTACACGACCGCTCCCATCACCGAGCAAGAGCGCGCGATGCTGGACTACGTGGTCAAACTTACCAAAGACGCTACCAAAGTCTGGAAAGATGATCATGACCGCCTGCGGGGCGCGGGATTCGACGACAAAGCAATTTTGCAGATCACACTCATCGCATCGTGGTTCAACTACATCAATCGCGTGGCAGATTCTCTGGGCGTCGGGCGTGAATAGTCTGCTGCCTGCATGACGGATGCAATCCGGGAAGCTCACCCTGCCAGGAGACCCACCCTTCATCGCTTTACCAACTCGACCGGCCCGTAAGGCGCTAACATCGATACGTGGAGCGCCGCTCGCTTTTCGAATATCTCGACCATTTTCTGCAAAGAGGGAACGAGACTGCCTACGTGCAGCCTCACGGATATCGCACCGCGCGCTGGTCATACCGGCAGGTTGCGGATCTCGCGTTCCAATTTGCCCGCGAACTGGATGCTCGTTCGATTACGAAGGGCGAAAGGATTTTGCTATGGGGCCCGAATTCGGCCGAATGGGTTGCAGTGTTCTTGGGATGCGCTTTGCGTGGCGTCGTGGTCGTGCCCATGGACGACGTGGCAAGCCCTGACTTCGCTTTACGAGTGCATCAACAGGTCGACGCCAAGTTGCAGGTGTGCTCGCGTGACCACGTGCAACAGTCGATCACAGCCCTCACTTTGGAGGAGTTGCCGGCAGCATTGGCTGCACACTCGACCGCGGCGTATCCCGCCGTCGATATCGAAACGGCAGACACGCTGGAGATCGTATTCACTTCTGGCACTACCGCCGAGCCCAAAGGAGTTGTGATTACACATGGCAATGTTCTCGCGAACATTGCACCATTGGAATTAGAGATTCGGAAATATCTTAAATACGAGCGATGGGTGCACCCGGTTCGCTTCTTAAACTTGTTGCCGCTCAGCCACGTGTTCGGGCAATTTCTTGGAATCTTTCTGCCTCAGCTCATGGGCGGAACGGTGATTTTTCAGAACACATTTAAACCAGCGGAAGTAATCGGAACGATTCATCGCGAGCGCGTTTCAGTATTGGTCGCGGTGCCGCGCGTGTTGCAATCTCTGAAGGAGAAGATCGAACGCGATCTCGAAGGCGAAGGTCGTGCGGAACAGTTCCGGCAGGCGTTTCACGCTGCAGAGGGTAAACATTTTCTCCATCGCTGGTGGATCTTCCGCCGCATCCATCGTCAGTTTGGATGGAAATTCTGGGCCTTCATCTCAGGCGGGGCGGCGCTCGACCGCGACACCGAAGAATTCTGGGGACGCCTCGGCTACGCCGCCATACAAGGATATGGCCTCACTGAAACCACTTCGCTCATCAGCCTGAACCATCCTTTTCGGCTGGGCAAAGGCTCGATCGGGAAAGTGTTGGCGGGACGCGAAATAAAACTCGCGGAAGATGGAGAAATTCTGGTGCGCGGCGGCGGAGTCGCCGCGGGTTACTGGAATGGAAACGAGCTGCGTTCTGTTGCGACCGATGACGGCTGGTATCGCACTGGCGATGTAGGCGAACTCGATGCCGAGGGCAACCTTTATTTCAAGGGACGAAAAAAAGACGTTATCGTGACGCCGGCGGGAATGAACGTTTATCCCGACGATCTGGAAGCGGCGCTGCGCTGCCAGCCAGAGGTGAAAGACGCAGTTGTGGTTGCGCTGCCGCGCAATGGAAACGCGGAACCTTGCGCAGCGATCATTCTTCGTAATAGTGACGCCGATCCTGAACCTGTGGTGAAGCGCGCAAACGAGTCTCTGGCCGAGTATCAGCGTCTGAACCACTGGGTCGTATGGCCAGAGGAAGATTTTCCGCGCACTTCGACACAGAAGCCGCTCCGAAACGCAATTCAGCAGGCCGTGCAAGCTCAGCTGGCGCAGAAATCTCTTGACCAGATGCCTTCGAGTCCTCTGGCTGAATTGATTGCGCGAATCACAAAACGTTCGCCATCGCAGCTTGCGCCGGGTGCGAAGCTCGAGTCTGAGCTGAACCTTGGTTCGCTCGACCGCGTCGAGTTACTGAGCGCGCTCGAAGATCGATATCAGATTGATCTCAGCGAGACTCGGTTTGCGTCCGTGAATACGGTCGGTGAGCTGGAGCGGATGTTGCAGGGCAAGCTTCCGCCGCGAACGCCTTACCACTATCCGCGCTGGGTGCAGCGCTGGCCGATTACGTGGATCCGTCTCGCGGTGCATTACCTGTTGTTGCGGCCGGCCGTATTCTTCTTGGGATGGCCTCGCGTTGAGGGCCGACAGAATTTGCACGGAGTGCGCGGGCCGGTGCTCGTCATCTGCAATCATATTGGCGATGTCGATCCAGGATTCGTCCTGACCGCTCTTCCCGCTCGGCTGCGGCACAAGCTGGCAATCGCGACCGGCGGTGAGGCGCTCGAGATCCTGCGCACTCCGCCTAATATGCGAGGTTTTGTTGGGCGTGCCTACGACCGCGTAAAGTGGGCTCTCGGTGTATCGTTGCTCAATCTTTTTCCGTTGCCGCGCGAAGCGGGATTCCGCGAGAGCTTCGCCTACGCCGGAGAGTCCGTCGATCGCGGCTACAGCGTACTCGTCTTTCCCGAGGGCCGACATACAACCGATGGCAAGTTGCTTCCGTTTCGCGCGGGCATTGGACTATTAGCTAACAACCTGCAAATTCCGATCGTGCCTATGCGTATTGATGGATTATTCGAGGTGAAGCAGGCAGGGAGGAAATTCACGCGTCCCGGTCAGATCAAAGTAACGATCGGCGCACCAGTTCAATTCGAGTCGGGAAGCGACCCCGAGTGGATTGCGCGAGAACTGCAAAGGAAAATGCAAAACTTGTGAAGTTCCCGTTGTCTCATGCGAACGCCACGCCAAGGTAAACCAAAACGCGCTTGGCGCATGTCGCGAGGAAATGGCGCGCGGCCTGCAGCTTGGTTATAATTCGGCCATGAAAAACAACCTATTGTTCACTGCCGCCGTAACGTTCGCGATAATTTTCTGGTCGCTTGCCAGCGCGGCCAAAACTGTGGTCCAGATGAAAGATGCCCAGGGCAATAGCGTGGGCACAATTACGATATCGGAAAGCGGAACCGGTTCGAAGGGCACGGGTGTGGGGCTCAAACTCGACCTGCACGGCCTGCCGCCGGGGACGCACGGGATCCATTTTCATCAGACCGCGAAGTGCGATGGCCCCGATTTCAAGTCTGCAGGACCGCACTTCAATCCAGACGGAAAAAAGCACGGCCTTCAGAGTCCCGATGGACATCACGCGGGTGACATGATGAACCTCACTGTCACCGGCCAAGGCACGGCGAAGCTCAAGCTAACTGACAGTGACGTGGTTCTGGGAGATGGAAGCAACAGCCACTCGCTGTTCAGTAACGGCGGAACTGCGCTAGTCATTCATGCCGACGCGGATGACATGAAGACTGATCCGTCGGGAAACTCAGGCGCCCGCATTGCCTGTGGCGTCGTGACCAAATAGATTGCGGCTAGTGAGCGGGCGCGGGCTGCGGAGTTTTAGCCGGCGCGATATCAATGTGGACTGCTGGTGAATTGTCTTGTTTTCGGGTATCCACGGAGACTACTCCGAGCTCCCCGTTGGAATCCAACGACTGAAGGGTCTGCGTCTCCCGAGTTGTTCCGGAGGTTCCCGACCGAACAATGTCGATTGCCTCTTGCGTGACTCGAAGGCTGCCACTTGGCTCTGCCGGGTTTCTCTGTTCTACCAGCGTTTGCGTGGTTTGCACGCCATCGGCCTTGCGATGAACCGTCGTGACCTCCTGGTTCAAGTGCAGGCTATCGTCAATCGGAGTCCCGGGAAGGTTGGTTGAGTAGGTTGCCACCGTCTCGCGTTTCTCGCCCGCGGCATTTTCAGACTCCTTGCTTATTGTCCGCTCGACCACAGACAAGTTCCCGTCAGTTCCCGGGCGCAGGACGCGCTCTTCTTTGGTTCTGGTGCGATCCTTGCCGTCGTCCTTAACTGTGCCCTCTCGAACTTCGCTGAGCTGCCAGTTGCCGTTGGAGTCGGGCAGCGAAGTGGACTTGTGAAATTCAACATTGTGATCGCCAGTCTTGGTTTCGCGGTCCGTGGTCTGTACGGACGGGGTTAGACCGCCGTTCGCTGAGGCCGTAAGAAGCGTGGTCTTGGTCTCCTGCACGTTCGGGCTTATCTGCCGCGTATCCAGAACTTCTCGCTGAACCGTCTGTAGAGCGCCGTTAGCGTCGGGATCCGACGTCGTGCGCACGACTTTCACTTCGCCTCCCGGCAAGGTGCGGCTTTCCACTTCTGTTACCTGAACCAGGGTTTTCCGCCCATCGGAATCTCGGCCAAACGTGCGCTCAATGGTTCGGGTCGTGTTGGCATCAACTTTGACGGATTCTTTCTGAACATCCAAATAGGGCTCATAATGGCCGTCCATCCCCATGTTCTCTGTATGCTGATTATCGATAGTGCGCCCGCCGGACTCAGTGTGAGTTTCTGATGTTCTGGTGGGATTGTCGTTGCTGGGCAATTGCTGCTGGGTCGTGGCGGTCCACGATTGGCTTGAAGCATCAGGGCTGCCTTGGGCCTGCGCGTGTGCACATGGTTGGGTCAGCGCGGAGAATGAGAGAGAGACCAAGAAGACGATAAGCAGAAAATAATTAGATTTCATGATGCCTCGCGGTCGATCTCCAACCGGATCGCATTCGCACCATTGCGTCATGTCCAAGGATAATCCTATTTGTGAAAACTGGTTCCAGCCAGGCATCCGTATTTGCCGATTCTGCCAACGTTGTCGAAAACGCGATCCGTCGAACGACAATCGCACTCGGCCGGCCGGATCGTGACGGCTGCTGTGCGGAACGATTCGCGTGCTGAAGCTAGGCGACTGCCTTGGTCTCGGGAACTTCCGTTCCAATCAGCTTAAGCTTGGGTTCCCGGTCCACTTCGGCGAACAATTCATGCATTAGATGTTCGTCGATCTCAGCCGCCTTCTGCAGCACTACGGGGTAGCGGATCAGAACTTCGATTCCCGACGTGGCAAAATGAAGGGTAACTTTCGGCTTCAATGCGGAAGCCGAGACGTAGGTCAAACTGCGTTGCATTTCCTGGCGCTGCCGTTCCAGATTGTCCTGGTACGCGGAAAACGCGGCCTCCACCGCGTGGTTTGCGCGATCACGCACTGTGTGGTAGTCGCTTTCGGGGGCGAATGTAAGCTTGATTTCGTGCCAGACAAAGCTGGTTCCAGGAATCTGTTTGAAGAGGCCAGCAGTGGATTGAAAAACAATCGAATTCGAAAACGCTACGACCCGCCCGCTCGGCTCGGAATCCATCGTTCCCCCGGCGAGTTCCATAAGATGGAACCGCACCATGCCAATGTCAACGACCTCGCCCTTCACCCCCGCCACTTGAACGCGATCGCCAACCCGAATTCCATACTTCCCGATCAGGAAGAAATAGCCCACGATCGAAACGATTACGTTTTGCAGTGCTACCGCAACTCCTGCCGTAATCAGGCCGGCGAAGGTCACTATCGAACTCAGTTCGGTAGCGAAAGTGAAAACCAAAATGATCCCGATCGCAGTCCAAAGGACAATGCGCCGCAACAGGAGGAATTGATAACGTCGGCGGGTGTCCTGGACGTACCGGAAAATGGTTCTCCGCCACAGTTCACCTATGCCGAGGACGACTCCGATGACAACGACCAGACCTCCGAGCCGCACCAGGAGATTCTTGAGGTCTTCCAGATAATCATTCTTGACGGTGTCGTACCAGGCGCTCAGACTGCGTTTGTAAATATCAAGGAGAATGGCCTGCTTGCTCAGAGGCACGAGGGCTGCGGAGATCTGCCTGTACTCGGCTGTGAGTTGATCGAGCTTTTGTTTCTCTTGCACCAGCGCGGCGGGATCACTCGTATCCGCCTGATGTTCGAGCTGATCCCCATTCTGGATCATGGTTTTGAGAGTCGCGAGCAACGGATTGCGGAGTTGGCTGGCCACTTGCTCGAGTGCATCTGTCGAAGCGATCTCCCGCTTAAGAGTGCTTTCTTTGCGAGAAAGGTGGAAAAGATCAGCTATGTAGCCCCAAATTCCTGTGGGAGCGGGTTTCAGTGTCTCGGTTTTGGAACTTGACTGCTGGGGAGGCGAAGACTGGAGATTGCCACCCTTGTTCACAGGCTCGCTTAAGTACGCCGGCACTGAGCGTGCCAGCTGTTCGATTTGCCCCCGCAGCCCGACTGTTCCCAAACCACTGGTGTTGGCTTGTCCCACAAAATCGATCATGTTGTGGAGCACATCGCGGCGCGCTTGCATCAAGCCCAGTTCACTGTTCAACTCCGCAATCTGTGAATCCAAATCCTTGCGTTTTTTCCCCGTTGCGGCCTCTTTTTTCTGCTCTAGCTGCGACAGTTCCGTCCGGGTCTGCTGGACCTGTTGATCCTCATTGGCTGCCGCCTGAACCAGACCCTGATACTGAGACAACTTGTTGTTCGGAGTTTGTGGCTGGTTGGCCGTCGCCTGGGGCGAGAGTAGTTGTTCTTGCTGGCGCGCAAAGTCGAACGCCATGCGCACAACGTCGTCGGCGGTGCGACGATTGTTATCTCCGAAGGCCAGGTCAACTGGGTCCGTGGCGATTTGCTGCTCGGCGGAACTGGTCTGCCGATACCAATCGATGGTCTTGGATAAGAACTCGACGACATCCGACGAGCCAAGGGCCGCAGACGCGCTCTGTCCGAGTGTTGGGCAGGTGAATAAGACTCCGGATAGCCCTAAGAAGACCGCAGCAGCGAAGGCGGAAAGTTTCCCCAGCCCTCCGGACCGGGACTTTCTTTTTGACTTCAAAAGGGACGCCATCATAATTCTTGTCTCGTTCGCGACCGGGTTTATGATTTCCTTCGAGCCTTCCGAACTTGGATGCGTTTTCCGCCGCTGGCTTTCACTCCCATTGCGATTTATGCCGTTCCAGCCACCAGCACGAAGGATTCCCCTTCTGCGGGAAAATTGAACGGGTGCACGTCTTCTGCACCGTACCCATCAGATCATATTCAACCTTGCTGCCCTTCAGGGGCGTTGCCAGAAACTGATTGACTTCGACCACACCGTACGCTGTCCCACGCGAAATACGAAACTGCAGCACCGCCCAGTCCCCCACAAAGAGCAATTCCAACAGGACAACGATTGCGATTGCAACTCTGCCCAGCCGCCGCGCCCAGACCCCGATCACGTCAAGCACTCCGCGCGCATACAGGAATTAGCCTCGACCGAAAATTTCTTCATAACGGCGCCTCACTCGCCGCGGGCTTCAGAAGTTTACATCTCGATAGAAAATGCAGTGGCTTTCCAAGTACCAGGAAACGAGGAAGAGAATGAGCATGGTGCTCGAAGCCCAACAAAAGAGTTGAACAGGAAGTGTGGCCAGGAGCTGTGTGTCGAGCATACTTTGTCCGGGCGTTGCGCGCTGGAAAATCAATCCGCTGATCAGCGACATTCCAGCCGCCAACATCAATAGACTGAGACAATCGCAAATCTTCTCGTGCATATCGTTGGATGGAAGCAGAAAGGCGTGAATGAATAGGGCGTACAAAGAGACGACGCACAGAATGAACGCAACCGGCTTGGCGACCTCGATCAACACGCTCCTAATCTCGCTCCAAAAACCAGTTTACCGCCATTCCAGGTTTTCTGGCGAAGGCATAGCACGTTCTCTTTTTCCGGCCTTCAGACTAATTCACAGGGGGAAAACGCGGTATAGTTTTACGGCGATGTGATCCTACAGGACGACCTCGCAGACCAGTTTTTCTAAAAGGGGAGATAACCATGAATAGAACTATCGAACGTGTCATCGTGGGAGTGGCCTTGCTGCTGCTCGTCAGTGTGGCGGCTTTCACCGCCAGTAAAAACGGGGTGATCGTGAGCGACAACGGAAGAACCGTGATGGTAAAAGCCCGCGCCCAGCAAGCCACGGCAACGGATCAGTCTGACGCCAACCTGGTCAAGATTTACGACAACCTTGGCGCCGCGTATCCCAAGGGAATTTACTGGTGCTGCGAGGGAGCCACGATTTCCGGTCCGAACTCGCCCGGCAACGTTGAATGGTGGGACGGCGTGGCATTCACGCCCAGCGCCAACCATGTTGTTACAAAGATCAAATTAGCGCTTGGATACCTCGGCGGGACGAATGAAGTTATTGTGAGTGTCAACAACGATGCCAATGGTATCCCGGGAACCGCAATCAAAACTTGGAAGGTGAAGAATCTGGTAGCTGGAGGAACTTGCTGCACGGTCGCGGTAATCACCGATCAATCAGGAATTGCGGTTACAAGTGGAGTGCAATATTGGATCACTGTGACTACCAATGCCGACGACAAAGACGCCTTCCTCTTCTGGAATGTCAACGATACCGATCAAATCGATCCGGCGCCCAGCGCAGCCCGCTGCTACTCCACGGGCGGACAGTGCCGTCAAAACAACGGAAAGTGGGTAGCAGTTCAACAAACACCAGGGCTAGCACTCGCAGTGCTGGGACAATAATTGCCCACGTCTTTTCCCGAGCCAAGTAGACACAGCCCATGGCCGCTTTCCGCGGCCATGATTTTCTTTTGCATCATTTAGCGAAGTACCCGTCTGTGCTCGTGGTCAGTTCGATCTTGTGAAATTGTTGATCCGGAGCATCCGATCTGTTCTCCTGCATTTCAGAGTGTAAGGGATCAAACTCGCTCTCTGATAATCTATTGACGTAAGGGTGCGGAGAGTTGGCCGAGTGGTTGATGGCACCGGTCTTGAAAACCGGCATACCTTAACGGGTATCGGGGGTTCGAATCCCTCACTCTCCGCCACGTCGCCAACTGAGAGTTCCTCCGGGAGGTCGCCGGAATATCAGCTTCATTCGGCTCTCAATGCTTGCAATAAGCACACGCCATGCAAACGTCGGACTTTATTTTTGGACGTGTGGAAGAAATGCGGGCGCTGAACAGCGTCTGCTGAAAAGGAAGCCGTTCCTTCTTCATGGGCCAACCGGTGTTGGCAAGACCCTGCTGATCCGCAGTCTGCTGCTGCAGATGCGAGCCGCTCTCTATTCCGAGAACTCGACAACGACGCAAGTTGTGTTTCGCAGCGTGGCACAGGCTTTGCTGGAGCTACGTGATCAGCGGTCAGCGGATGCGGACAGAGGCGACTGGCTACGCGGTTGGACCGGTTTCATTATCGCTGGTGCGCTCCTGTGGTTTCTTTTGCAGCCCAGAATCAGAGCCACATTTACCTAGAATTTCTTTCGAAGAGATTCAAACAAGACGTAACCGGTGAGCGCGGCTATGGTAGCAATTTCAAAATTGGCCGTGGTGAAAACATCTCGGATTGCCCAAACCATCCCTCTCTTCTGTCCCATGCCTGAGCGTTCAAATTCTCCCATCAAAAGATTGGAATAAAACAGGAAGATGATGAATCCTATCTCGATCACCGCTCTCAAGCCATTTTTCTTCACAGTAGCCACTCCTTGGTCGTTTCGATTGAGCAGGCACGAGAAGCTTGTCAGGCAGGGTCGGTCGAGCCGCCATGCGCGAAGACCACCGCTCCTTCCTTTTCGGGAGAATACTAGCCATGACCAAGACTGGACAATAGGAATCGAACCAGATACAGAATGACCGCGGCACTTGAGAAAGGCCTTCTCCCGCCTCATAACGCGTCCAACGTCCGTGGCGGCGTTATCCGCAATTGACTTCGCCTCCCCGGGTTGGCATAATTCGACTGGGTGTTGGAGTTCACCTTTAACCGCCCGACTCGGGCAGATGACTCCTACGAAGAAGAAGGAATTCTCTTGGTAGGGGTTAATTTCAGAGTTTTCCCCTCCATCTTCTAATTCCCAAGAGATTCCTCAAATCTGTGAGCGCGAGCAGGCGGTCGCACGTTAAGCGGGATGCGCGCTTTTCCGCGTCCGCTCACACACGCATGCATTCTCCGGAAGGGGAATTTAGCAAGAACGAAAGGAACACGACGACTTGATCAAATATTTAATGGTTGGAATCGGAGGGTTTCTAGGTTCAGTCTTGCGCTTCTGGCTCGGAAGTTTTATCGGGGGCAGATTGGGCGCTCGATTTCCCTATGGCACTTTTGTGATCAATGTCACGGGCTCATTTTTGATCGGCATGGTTCTCCCTTTGCTGGCCACGAAAGCACACTGGAGCCCGAATTGGCGATATCTCATCCCCATCGGTTTCATTGGCGGATACACGACGTTCTCGGCTTTTGAGTATGAGACGTTCCAACTCTTTCAGGACGGTCAGCTGGTTACGGCGATGCTCAATATCACCTTGAGCGTGGTCGTTGGATTTGTAGCTGTCTGGATTGGGGTGGTTGCAGGGAGGGCGATCGCGTGAAGGCTGAAGCATCGGCGAACGAGATCAACGCCGGTCAGGCATGGATGAAAGGGGCGTGTCCGATCTGTCGCTTGCTCAAGGAATTTCATCAGCCCTGGCAGTGATTCACACGGTTGGTGGGATACTAGGACGTGCGGCTGAATTTCTTGTCAGCCAGCGAGGGCTGTAGAGCTCAGGAGGGAAAGTGCTCACATCTGGACCTGCTAAGAAGGTCGCCATTTACGTTGCAGAGGATCAGCATTATCACGGCAGTGCGGCTTATGCCGCCATCCTCGATTTTCTGTTCTTTCGGGGCGTATCGGGCGCGACCGTGACACGAGGGATTGCCGGCTTTGGCTCCGAGCACCAAATGCACACGACTCGACTCGTGGACCTCGCAACCCGTCTGCCTATCAAGATCGAGTTCATCGAAACTGCGGAGAAAGTCGAGGAGTTGCTGCCCAAGCTGCAGGCGATGGCCGGGACAGGCCTGATTGAAATGCACGATACGACGATCGTGAAGCCCTCCGAGACAAAAACAAAAAAAGAGCAAACGGCTGTAACCGGGAAACCCGCGCTCAAGAGTGAAACTAAAGCCAAATTGATGCGGATCTACGTCGGCGAAAACGACAAGTGGAATGGCAAGCCTTTGTATGAAGCCATCGTAGGAGGCTTGCGGGCTCACGATATTGCGGGTGTCACGGTTTACCGTGGCATCCTGGGCTATGGCGCAAATCGAAGGATCCACAAAGATGCAGCGCTCAGCCTTTCGCATGACCGGCCCATTTTGCTCTCTATCGTGGACACGGAAGAGAAGCTCAAGACATTCATGCCCATCCTGGATGAAATGGTGCAGCAGGGTTTGGTTGTGCTCTCCGATGTGGATGTCATCAAGTACACGCCCGACTATGAGAAAACCGAGCGGCGTCAGGAGACACGCGTATGAAACTCGAAGGTAAGGCCAAGATGCTCCGGATTCACTTCGGCGAAGACGACAAGTGGCATGGTAAGCCGCTCTACCAGGCAATTGTCGAGAAGTGCCGGGAACTCGATATTGCCGGAGCAACGGTTTATCGCGGCATTGAAGGCTACGGTGCCAGCACGCTGATTCACAAAGCCCATCTTCTTAGATCTTCCGACCGCCCGATTATGGTGTCAGTCGTAGATACGCACGAGAACGTCAGCAAACTCCTGCCGGCGTTGGAACAGATGGTGAATGATGGCTTAATCGCAATGTCCGATGTGGAAGTCATCAAATACGTGCATCAAGATGGCGTCCGCTCCCCGGCATAGTGAACACATGACGAAGAGCGTGGACAGTTCGTCAATCACAGCGAGTGTTCAACCGGATTATCCCTCCTCGGCGGTTGCAACAGTCGCGAGCGATACAGCGACGACGGACGGGGCCGCGAGACTTTTTCGTCTCGCTCATTTGGCAAGCACACTTGGACGCCGCTTGCGGTCTTCCTCGCTGCCGTTTCTATTCTGGTTCACGTGGCCATTGCTGAAGCCATTTCCCAGGACAAGTTAGGAAAGGTCTCGCCGTTCAGTTGGGATTCCCTCGCACAGAAACGGAAACCGAACAACGCTTCTCAGCTGCAATATGTTTCATCTTGACGGACGTCCCAAGGAACCATGAGAGTGGTG
>Ga0207044_1011_pt1 | contig 67114 bp, 53 predicted proteins | sample Alteio_BWMinCont_68_FD_153300 | JGI IMG/M metagenome (GOLD analysis project Ga0207044, IMG submission 153300) | Enriched cells from forest soil in Barre Woods Harvard Forest LTER site, Petersham, Massachusetts, United States -... | ecosystem: Environmental > Terrestrial > Soil > Temperate forest >... | reverse complement strand
TCGCCCAAGCGACGCAGCCGGTGGGCTAGCTCATATACCAGCCGCCGTTCACGGAGACAGTCTGTCCCGTCATGTAGTCATTCATGGCCAGCATCACCGCGACCGATGCAACATCATCGACTGAGCCGAAGTGGCCCATCGGAATAAGATTCGGGCTCGCGTTGGGGTTGCTGGTCACCATATCGGTTTCAATCAGCGCGGGAGCAATGGCGTTCACGGTGATTCCGTCTCGAATGAGCGATGAAGCGCAGGAGTGCGTCAGCCCTATAATCCCCGCCTTGGACGCGGCGTAGTGCGCCCCCACGGCCCCGCCCGTCTGGGCAGCGACTGAAGACAGGTTGATGATGCGTCCCCACTTTCTTTGCCGCATACCGCCGACCACCGCCTGGGTTACCAGGAACACCGACTTTAGATTGACGGTAAGCACTTCGTCCCACTCCGCCTCTGTAATCTCCTCGAATTTGCGCGGATGAGCGATAGCCGCGTTGTTGACGAGAATGTCGACGCTACCAAGGTGCGCCTGAATCTCCGCGACCATGCGCTTCACGTCGGCTGAGACTGACACGTCTGCCTGAATCGCGAATGTTTTCCGCCCGGTCCGTGTGATTTCGCTGCAGACAGCAGCCGCCGCATTTGCGTTCTGTCGGTAGTTCACAGCGACATCGGCGCCGGCCCGGGCCAGAGCCATAGCGATTCCGGCCCCGATGCCGCGACTCGCACCAGTCACAAGAGCAATCCGATTCTTCAGGTCTCGCACGCTAAATACGGTACCACTTCGGCCAACTACCAGATAAAAGGAATTAGAGCTTTGGTCCGCTGTTTGTATTCGGAATATGCAGGGAAAGTTTTCGCCAGAAGACGTTCTTCCATTCGCGACTTGAGATAAACTCCGAAGAAACAATAGACGAAGACGACAATGCAAGCCCTCCGACCACAGTACAAAGCCATGCCCAGGAACATCAGGAGAAGGCCGCTGTATAACGGGTGGCGAATGTAAGCATAGGGCCCTTTTTCGATGAGTTCGTGCTTTTCCTGGATGACGACCTCAAGACTCCAATTCCGTCCGAGCGCGCGATGAGATTGAATGAATAAGATCAAGCCGCCAATGGTCGCCAGGTCGGCAAGAATGTCGGTCGTCATCGTTTGCGGCCAGACGACGCTGCCGTAGCGTGCAGCAAACCAGCGGCGGAAGACGAGAACAAGGACGACGAAGGCGATGAACAACCAGAATCGGACTTGGAGTCGCCGCTTTTCACTGCGCCTTAAGCGAACGGCTTTTATAGCCGTGTACAAAATAAAGACTCCAAAACACAAGGCGATCAACAACCCTGAAAAATGAGTCATCAAGTTGGTTTATCACAGTGAGGAGCGACCCATGTACTCCTACTGAGTTGGCTTGACATCGCCATACACGCAGAAAAGCTCTTGGTAGTGAGGATGCCGAGGCGGCAGGAATAAGCAGAGTTTTGATTTTAGGCAGAACGCCGTCCCGGACAAAACAGCAGATCCATTTGACGAGAATAGGCAGACGCGACGCCTTGCATTTCTCCCTGAGACAAGCACGGGGTGCGACCCGCAGAAAACGCGTGAGGCGTACCATTGGGCATGAGCAGACCGCATCCAGAATGCTTCGACCCAGAATGCTTTGACCCAAGCTCTCTTGACGACTGGGTAGGTGCCGGTGTCCTCGTCCTGCGACAAGAGCCAGGCGAGGAAGAAGACGAAGAGGAGGACGAGGGCAATGGCAAAGAAGAAGATGACGATGATGATGACGACGAAAACGAAGACGGCTATTCGGAATGAGCGTGCTGGTGCTTAGTGATGCGTTCGGCACAGCCCGTCGTGGAAGCACAGGTTTAAGGCAATGCGTTACCACCAGAGGAGCGCAGGAGCACTTCGGGAAGAGTCGCTGAAAGGAAACACCGTCCCTATTCGAGGGGACGATGGAAGATAGCGGAACATCATCGGCGGAAGAGTTCGAGGTAAAATCCGCGTCGTCACACGTCCAGCCCAATCGACCGCATTAACGCCAGCCCATTGCTCTTCGTGACGACTCCTGCTCGCAGCTTGTAATCGAAATGCATCTTTCCGTTTTCAAACTCCTCTTGAAAATGGACGTTATAGAGATGGCCATTCAGTGAGCCGCCGATTTCAGCCAGCGCCAAATCGTGCGTGCTGACTAATCCGATAGCCCGGCGCTTGAGCAAAGCACGAACCATTCCTTCCGCACCGATGCGGCGATCATTCGAGTTTGTGCCTTGCAACAATTCATCCAGCAGGAACAGCAATGGCGGGTCTCCGCTTGCGAGATCAAAGAGCTTGCGGAGGCGGGTGATCTCGGCATAAAAGCGCGAGCTTCCCTCTTGCAGAGAATCGTTGACGCGGATGCTGGCACCCACATGCAGCGGCGTCAGCCGAAGACGTTGCGCCCGGACGGGTGCGCCAGCCATTGCGAGCACGGCGTTGATGCCGACGGTACGCAGCAATGTGCTTTTGCCGGACATGTTCGAGCCGCTTACCAGGAGCACCTGCCTGCCATCAGTTAGCTGGACGTTGTTGCGAATGCAAGTTGCTGCGGGGATGAGCGGGTGTCCGAGGGCGGTGGCACCGAATTCTGCGGCACCCTGGACAAACTCGGGAAATGGATCGTCGGGATGCTCATGGCTGTAGGTGCTGAGACATAGGAGTGCTTCGATCTCGCCAATCACTCTCAGCCATGACCTCACCGCCTGGCCGTGAGCACGCCTCCATCGTTCTGCGGCAAACGCTACTTGCACCGAATACATGAGGGGAATATCTAGAATGCGCAGAATCAAATTGTCGCGTGAGTCGATCAAATCCACGATGGTTCTCAGATGGTCAATCGAGAGGGAACTCGTGAGTTGATGGGACGAAAGCTCGGCTTGAAGAGACTGAAGGCGCGGCGCACGAAAGTTGTGCTGTTCGACTCGGGCCAGGATGCCTGAGAGCAAATCCAAATCACGAAAAGCTTGTTCAAAGCCGTGCAGGACTTCGTCCAGAGGCTTGCGCAGCCGGTAGGTCAGGATTGCTTCAATCAGGACCATCAAGATTAGTGGCGTGACGATTCCCGTCATCCCCCAGATCACGGCGCCGGCAACCGCCGAGACGCACAGGATCGCCGCTAACCATCGGACCCACTCGGGGCTCATTTGGTTCGGGGCTTCCGCCCATTGCAGCAACGCTTCGGGATGCACTCCCACGCTGGCATCTTCCCCCAGCACCGCCAAATCTTCCCTGAGATCAAGTTGATCGCGCAGTTCGCGAACCGCAGTATGCCGTTCTTCAATCTGGACAACCGCTGAGGGCATGAGCAGCCATTTCGCAAGAGCATCCTCGCCGACGCGCGTGCGTGCAGTTGAAAGAAGCTCGAACAAACCGCCCCGGCCAAATAAATCCAGATCGGCTGCATACACATGGTGGGGATCGATAAAGCGTTGGCCCGTCTGTCCTGTACCCGCCCAACGGTCTTCGATTCGAGCCAGCCCATTGCGATAAAACGCCACTGCACGTTGGGCTAGGTCTCGGGCTCGCAAGATGTGCGAATGATATGCAGCGATGAACACGAAGGCGATGAGTGGCATGACGAGCCACCACGGCGAGAATGCGTGCCTCCTGAGAGATTCCCAAGCCATCCCCACGGCCACCACGGCCAGGACTAAACGGAGGTTTCCAAGACGAATATGCATGTGCTCTCGATGAGCGACACGCGATTCGCGATCCTTGAGACGCTGCCTGTATTCTTCGATGGCCAGCACAGATTGAGAATACATCAGGTGCTTCGAGCGACGACTTCTGCGCATTGATGCTGATATCTGCATTCAAAATAGGCAAATCTTTAGTCATCGCGGTTCTGGCAATCCTGCTGGCTCCCGTCCTTCCGATCCGGTCCCGCAAGAGGTGGGTAGCAGACTTCCACAGCCGGGCGCACCAAAGGAGATAACCTCGTTCCCGTGGTGAATCGGCCTATGATCCGTAAGAACACTCCGTAGGAGATATGTACATGGGAAAGAATCAAGTGGTGCTCTACTTCGACAAGCAAGAGGATGCTTTGCTTTTTACTCTGGCTGCCAGTTCGGTAATGTCCGCGGAAGGATCGGTTCGCAGCAGCAAGGCAGCGGCGAGGGTTGCGGAGGAGGTTAGCAAAGCCAGTCGAATCAAGACTGAGGGTGCTCTCAACATCAGGTGAAGGGCGGGAAAAACTAGATGATTCGTAAAGCCGCATTGCAAATCGGAGTCCCCGCGTTACTCGCTTTCATTGCATGGAATGCGTACCTCGCGGTCAACCATCTTCAACAGGTGCGGAAAACAGCGGCGCTCACGCTTGAAAGTTCCGCGATCCAAGCGAAACTCTCGGGAGTTTTGAAAGACCTGACCGATATGGAAACAGGTCAGCGCGGATTCTTGTTAACCGGGGATCCTGCTTACTTGCAGCCCTACACTGATGCGAAGGGCAGGATCGAAACGGATTTTGTCGATCTTCGAGCAGGCCTCTCGAATCGGACGCAGCGCGAACGATCACTGGAGTCGCAGTTGGAGTCCTTGGCCGAATCAAAACAGACTGAGATGGAGCATTCTATTAGTTTGCGCCAGCAAGGGTATCGTCTTCGCTCGTTCAAGCTCGTCGATACAAACGAAGGAAAGGACTGCATGGATGAGATTCGGCGGATCGCATCTTCGTTATCTTCGGCGGAGAGCAGCACGTTCGCGAGATTGGATGGAGAAACGACTGCTGCATTGAAGGCAGCATTTTCTGCAACCATTATTTCTAATTCCCTTCTGCTTTTGCTCGCAGTGTGTCTGTTTGGACTGATCCGATACCATACGCAAGTGCTTGAGCAGGAAGTTGCCCAGAGCGGACACGAGCTAGACATGCGGGATTCGCAGTTAGAGAAACTCACTTCTGCTCTTTCCGGTCAGGCGCGTTCCAACATCATCGCCATCAACACGAATTCCCGGTTGTTGCTGGAGCACTACGGAGATTTTCTTCCGCGACAGGGGCACGAATACGCTGAGCAGATGAACGAAGCGGCGGCACAAATGGAGGTACTCCGACAGGATTTGGTTGGCAGCCCACCATCCAACGGTAATGTAAGGGCGGCTTAGCAATCATTATCGAGTGCCGCTGGCCTGACGCGCGACTGCGCATCGCCTCGTCGATTCCCATCAAATGGATGCAAAACGAAAAGACCCGGAGCAGGTTCTCCCCGGGTCGATTCGGTTGCATCAAACTCTCAATACCATCGTTCCATGGTCTGAGCCATAGGTCTCCCGGTCGGCCCTTTGCTGTGCTGGTTGTGCACATGCTTCAACATGGCTTGGGCGGCTTGCGTGCGAGCGCAACCCAGCTTTTCGTTGAATTCGTTGACGTTTACCGAGTGCGAACACAGCTTGCAGTTGAGGATTACGCCACGCTGATCTTTGGGGGCCCGGTTGATCGTGTACATTGCGGCAGAATAAACCGCTGCGTCTCTCCCGCAATGTGATTGTCATCACATTCCAGTTACTTTAGTTTAGACAGAAATATCGAACCGGCTTCCTGGAGGACCGTTTTATGGGGCAACAGTCTTGGGCTGCTATTGAGAATTTGAGATCTTAGTCAGCGACAAGCAGAAGGCGTTGGGTATTTCATTGCGCCGCCGTGGCCTCTATGCTCCTGTTCTGGGTTAGCACGCTTTCGACGGTCTGAATCAGGGCTGATGAATTGTTTTCCAGCGATTTCTCCGATTTCGTCACAAATGCCGCTGCGCCCTCTTTCAAGAGCTTGGTCTCATTGCCTTGACCAAGTCCGCTCAACACGATCACGGGAATGTGTTTTACAAGCACGTCGGCTTTGAGAGCGCGAAGAACATCGAGCCCCGACACTTTGGGCAACATCATATCGAGCAGGATAAGATCGGGAATGTCCTTGCGAGCGACACGGAGGCCCTCTTCGCCGTCCCCGGCTTGGATAACACTGTACCCAGCCTTGACCAGTGCTCGTTCATTCGCAATCCGCTGGAATTTACTGTCTTCAATCAGAAGTATTTTCATTTTCCTCGCTGTTAACCTCGTGGCTGATCTGCGCGTTCTTAGCGGGCGTGCTACACCCGCGTATGCAGGGGCGAAGCGGGTATGGTGCCGTAATGTACGGCTGCGGCGTGCTCGTTCATTGCCCTAGCCGCTTGCGTGCGGCGACTCCCGTGTTCGCTGCTGAACTTCAATATTGTGACGGAGTGCTTGCAATGTGGACACGTGAACGTAGTCACGCCGTTGATCAATTTGATGGAGTAATGTCTCACAGCTCTAAGTCTAGTCTTTTATTCCGCTATGGCTTCAAACCAAAGTTACTAAGGCTGGAATCTGCGTCTAACCGGTACGCCTGGCGAGTATTCCGTACGCGGCCTGCGTGCATTACGAAGCTTTAGGCGGGGGGACGATTTCCTTCAGCCGTATCATCCTTTGAACGTAGCAGTCTTCGTGAACAGCTTTCCCGTCCTCATCGGTCTTTGCGGTTTCAAGTTCCACCCGTTCATTGCAGATACTGCAGTTCGGCAGTCGCAGGTTACGGATAAATCGCAAAAACTTTGGCACTGGGCGACCTCCCGGAAATACGAATCATCGGATCACACAGCCGACCGAGGTTCGAAGGGCGCGGGAACGAAACAGCCCACTTCTTCTAAAGGTTGCTCAAAGTGGGCTGCCCAGCGATTTGAAAAGAGGATCACATACCGCTTTGCTGAAATACCAATGCTTCTTTGTCCCGATGAAAGTCGATCTCGGTGAGCGTTTTATTCGCCGAGTCCGTCACGATGTCGTCCTGAGTCACTTCGCCATCGTTCGTCTTCAGCGTTGCCGGGACCGTTGCCACAGTCTTCCCATCTCGCAGGAAGGTCACCTGAATGTCGGGTCCGGTTCCTTGCCATCTCACCTTGTAGTTGCCGGGTTTGAGTTGCGTGCTGCCGACTTGCACCGTGGCAGGAATGTCTACCGAATGCTGATTATTATCACGTGCGAACACACTAAGCGGGGACAACACGGACAGAATTGACAAACATGTAAGGTACCTTAAAAACTTCATTTCGCGAATCTCCTATGAAGAAGTCGAAGAAGGAGGTTCAACCCTCTTCGGATTATTGAAGACAGTCAGTTTCAGAAACTAAAAGCCCTCTTTATGAGAGATGCTGGTGCACAAGCCGAGGTTTCACAGAGTACCGAAGCACGAGGTAACGATAAGCAAATCTTTGTAAAGTTGCATGCTGAATCAAGCGGTTTGCCCGGTTAGCTAGGCGGCAAGATTGGCCGCCATCGAATTCGGGCTGATGGAAGCATTCGCTGGTTGGTCCAAAAAGACAAGTGCGAAGAAGAGTAAGTGCACCGCTAATTTAGAACAAGACCCTCTCATTCTCTGTTTGACCTGCTTTGGCTAACATGTTATAAAACTTGGTCCTGTGTCATGGGCTTTGGGAGGTCGCAGTCCTCTGCCCGTAGCACGACAACTCCGACGCGGCCAAGCTCAGCACCCCTGTTCTAGTCTTGCAGTGGAAGCGTGTTCGGAACTCCGGCCATAAGTTCCTGGCGCTCTGCACTTTGAGAGCGGCTGGAGAACAGTGCGCCGGGTCGAGGTAACCTGAACCCGTGGTCATCCTTATATAGATCTTCATGAGTGGAGGATTTGCTATGCGCAACTGGCTCGCTAATCTTGTGTCCCGAGGAAGCCGTTTCGCCCAAGGGCGGGCGGTTGCCGTACTGGCGTTAGTGACTCTGGGCGGGTCGGCGGCGTTGGCCCAGTCTGCTCCGGAAGCGGGCGGCGAGGCTGGCTTGAAATTGCCCGACCTTTCTTCGGTTTCTTTCCTTGGCATCGACGGACACCGATTGCTGATGGTCGGGATTCTGTTCTGCATTGCGGGCCTGGGATTCGGACTGGCGATTTATATGCGGCTCAAGAATCTGCCGGTGCACCGGGCGATGCTGGAGGTTTCCGAACTAATTTACGAGACCTGCAAGACCTATCTGGTCACGCAAGGAAAGTTTCTGCTGCTGCTTTGGGTGTTCATTGCGGTGGTGATCATTCTTTACTTTGGTGTGCTGGCGCCGGTGCCTGACAAGCCGGTGATGACCACGCTGCCGATTATTCTGGCATTTAGCCTGATTGGTATGGCGGGCAGCTTCGGAGTGGCGTGGTTCGGGATTCGAGTAAATACGTTTGCCAACTCGCGGACCGCGTTTGCTGGATTACGGGGAAAACCATATCCGATTTACTCGATTCCGCTGCAGGCCGGCATGAGTATTGGGATGATGCTGATCAGCGTTGAACTGCTGATGATGCTTTTCATATTGCTGTTTGTCCCCGGAGACTATGCGGGGCCGTGCTTCATCGGATTCGCCATTGGTGAATCGCTGGGAGCGGCGGCGCTGAGGATCGCCGGCGGGATCTTCACCAAGATCGCGGATATCGGGTCCGATCTGATGAAGATTGTTTTTAAGATCAAAGAGGATGATGCGCGAAACCCCGGCGTGATCGCGGATTGTACTGGGGACAACGCCGGCGACTCGGTTGGACCTTCGGCGGATGGGTTTGAGACCTACGGCGTAACCGGCGTGGCTTTGATCACGTTTATTTTGTTGGGGGTGAAAAATCCTACGGTGCAGGTGCAGTTGCTGGTTTGGATTTTCGTGATGCGCATCATGATGCTGGTGTCCAGCGCTGGCGCGTACTTCATCAACAGCGCGGTGGCGCGGGCACGCTTTGCGGATGCGGATGTCATGAACTTCGAGACGCCGCTGACCTGGCTGGTGTGGATGACTTCGATCGTTTCGATCGCGCTTACCTACATTGTTTCAGCGGTTATAGTTCCTGAAATTGGCGGCGACACTTCGCAGTGGTGGAAACTGGCAACGATTATTTCCTGCGGAACGCTCGCTGGGGCGCTCATCCCTGAACTGGTGAAAGTGTTTACTTCGACTGAGTCGCGGCACGTGCGCGAAGTTGTAGCTTCGGCAGAGGAAGGCGGAGCATCGCTCGGAATTCTGGCTGGCTTTGTGGCTGGAAACTTCTCTGGTTACTACTTGGGATTGTCGATGGTGTTCCTGATGTGGGTTGGCTACTACATGAGCACGATGGGGTTGGCGGCGGCGGCGACCATGATTGCGGCGCCGGTGTTTGCCTTCGGGTTAGTCGCTTTCGGGTTCCTGGGGATGGGTCCGGTTACCATTGCGGTGGATTCGTACGGTCCGGTGACCGACAATGCGCAGTCGGTGTATGAACTCTCGCTGATCGAGCAGGTACCCAACATCGCTGGCGAGTTAAAGAAGGATTACAACTTCAATGTGAACTTTGAGCGCGCCAAGCACCTATTGGAAGAGAATGACGGGGCGGGCAACACGTTCAAGGCGACGGCGAAGCCGGTGTTGATCGGGACGGCGGTGGTGGGAGCGACGACGATGACTTTCTCCATCATTATGGCGCTGACCAATGGGTTGACGCAGAATGTGGAGAAACTGTCCTTGCTGCACGCGCCGTTCTTGCTTGGACTGATCAGTGGCGGAGCGATCATTTACTGGTTTACAGGCGCGTCCACGCAGGCGGTGAGCACTGGGGCTTATCGGGCGGTAGAGTTCATCAAAGCCAACATTAAGCTGGAAGGAGCCACGAAGGCTTCGGTGGCGGATAGCAAGAAGGTAGTGGAGATCTGCACCAAGTATGCGCAAAAAGGGATGCTCAACATCTTCATTGCGGTGTTCTTCGCTACCCTGTGCTTCGCTTTCATCGAGCCATTCTTGTTTATCGGATACTTGATTTCGATCGCGATATTTGGCCTGTATCAAGCGATCTTCATGGCAAACGCGGGCGCGGCCTGGGACAACGCCAAGAAGATTGTCGAGGTCGAATATAAACAGAAGGGCACGCCGTTGCACGATGCCACGGTGGTTGGCGATACGGTCGGCGATCCGTTTAAGGATACGTCTTCGGTGGCTTTGAATCCGGTGATCAAGTTCACAACGCTGTTCGGATTGCTGGCGGTGGAGTTGGCGGTGAAGCTGACGGAAAGCAATCCCGGGTTAACCAATGTTCTGGCGGTTGTGTTCTTCCTGATTTCGTTCTTCTTCGTCTATCGCTCGTTCTACGGGATGCGCATTGGGACGGAGAGCTCCGCAGCCAAGGTCCACGCTACTGCCGGGGATTAACTAGCGGATCGTGAGATTGGGACGCCATATGGCTAGCCGGATGGCGTTTTTGTTTGGCCGCGAAGTTCAGTTCACGGCGTCAATTGCTTTTCAATGACCGCCATTTCCTGGCGGGCCGCGTTGGCGCGGTCTCCGGTTGGTTCTTCGGCCAGGAAAAGGTTGAATTCGTTCATCGCATCTGGAAACCGGTTCAGCCTTTCACAGGCGCGGGCAGCCATGTAGTGAACCACGGCGTACTGGCCGTGGGACAGGGCATGAACCTTGCCAGCGCTGGCGATTGCATCTTCGTAGTGGCGGTCCAGAAGTTGCGCTTGGGCCAGCAAGACTAAAGCACGCGCGTCCGTTGGATCAGCCGCTGTTGCCTGGGTCAAGTGAGCTTCGGCGGCTGTGTAGTTTTGCTCTTTCATGTCCAAGCGAGCCAGATTTACTAGAGCTGGGGCGAAGTGGTCGTTGGCGGCAATAGCTTTCTGCAGAGCCTCCCGTTCTTTGTTGGGATCTCCCAGATGGGCGTAAACCACGCCCAGATTGTTGTAGGCTTCCGCATACACTGAATAAAGAGCCAACGCTTTATTGAGTTGGTCGATCGCGGCTTGCCAGTCCTGCTTCGCGATTAGCTTGGTTGCCTTGTCGAACTCTTTGCTGGCTTTTTTGGGGATGTTAAGGTCGTTGGCAGAAATAGTAGCGGCACCGCCTTTACCGGAGTTCGCCGAGCCATTCTCCGCAGCAGGTTGCACTCTGACCAGGATGGATTGAGTACTTTTGCGCTCGTCAACCTCAAAGGAATCGCTTTGTGTAGGTTGAATGCCTTCCCCACTGACCGATGCGTGATAGTTGCCCAGGGACACGTTCAGGAAGGTTGCCTCGCCACGATCATTGGTAAAGAGCTCCTCGACCTGAGCCCCGCTGGTTCCGCTGATGAGCCCGACCTTTACCTGTGCAGCGACGGCGCGGTCATCCGGATAAGTGACATAGACATGAACATTGCCGGCCTGGTGTTGAGCCGCGGACCATGAGAGCGGGAGACACAGGAAAAGCACGAGGAGAGCGGGTCGAAAACCGTGGCGGATCATGCTGTCCCTCCCAGGGCCCCGGGTAAAGGCAGGACAAAACACTGGGAAGATGTTACACCCGAACAGCAATCACAAAAAGAAAAAAGGCGACGGGTGAGATGCCCCGTCGCCCATTTTGGTCTAGCGATGTTCGTCGTCCAGCCGATAGCAAGACTCCGCCGCTGACTTAATACGACGGGGGCCCGGCAACAGCGGGAACCGGGGCGCCCGAGCCCTGCCCCGAATTTCTCACATTCGCGTCTCCAGTGGGTAACTGAGCAAACGCCAGGTCGTGCAGATGCTGGTAGCGCTTCTGCGCATCAGCGTACTCGTTCTTGGTCATTTCGGTGTCGGCGGAAACCTTGTCGGCTTGAGGACTGTACTGATCGGCCCGATCGATGGCGGCCAGCTTCTTGCTGTCGCGAAAGTAGTTCTCGACGTTGTCGTCGATCTTCTTGTTGAGCTTCCTGGCCTCGGAGTTGATTTCTTTCCAGTTGGCGTGGTCTTCGTTGGCGATGTCGAAGATTTTTTTGCCAGCTTTAAGCTGCGCGGCGATGTCCTCCATTTTGGCGCCGCCCGCGGTGAGTTGATGTGTGAGGAACAATGCGCCGTAGTTCAGATTCAACTCCTGCCGTTGTTTCACCAGGTCAAGGCGGCTGACTTTCAGCATGTCGGCCATAGTGCGGTTTACGATGCTTCGCATGTTTGCGTCGACCGAAATCGACGTGATTCTCTTTATTTCGGTGGTGGCTTTTTCCTGATCATCGGCAAAGGCCGTGACCGCCAGAGCCGACGCGATGGCGCAGAGGAAGAAGCAGGAACGGATGGTGACTGTTCTCATGGGAGTCCTCCCGCTGAATAGATTTCAACCCCGAGGGACGAATTCCAGAACTTTTTCCAGGCCTTGGCACTCGGCGCGTGGTCAGTTCCCAAGTCGCGCCGAGACTCCAGTTCACGAACAGATTCTAGTGTTTACCCCCGCTGGCAACGGCAGGAGGCACGCCCGGTCCCTGATTGATTCCGTTTGCATCTCCCGTTGGCAATCCTGCACCGGCAGCGTCGTGCAGGTGGGTGTAGCGGGCTTGCGCCTCGGCGTACTCGTCTTTGCTGATGTTCGAGTCAGCGGGAACTTTGTCCGCTTTGGCGTCGTAGTCGTCGGCCATGTTGAGTGCGGCTTGTTTCTTAGCATCAGTAAAGGACTTCTCGATGTTGTCATCGATCTTTTTGTTCAGCTTCTTGGCGTCGGAATTGATTTCTTTCCAGTTTGCATGGTTGGCATTGGCAATGTCCAGCATGGTCTTGCCGGCTTTAAGCTGGGCCGCGATGTCATCCATCTTGACGCCGCTGGCGGCCAATTGTTGCGCCAGAAACAAGTCTCCGTAATTCAGGTTCATATCCTGGCGTTCTTTCACCAGGTCGAGGCGCTTGGCCTTCAGCATGTCCGCCATGGTGCGGTTGACGATGGCACGCATGTTGGAATCGACCGAGATGGAAGTGATTTTCTTGATTTCTTTGATTGCTTTTTCCTGATCATCGGCGAAAGCAGCCAGGGAGAGCGCTACCGTACAAAACAGTAAGAACAGGCGGATGGTTGCTGTTTTCATGGGAATCCTCCAGATGCGGACATTGTAATCGAAGTAGGAATTCAACAAAAGACAGTTGTCGAGCATAAAAAAGGCGGCCTCTTTTCGAGGCCGCCAGGGTAAATCATGGTTGGCTTAGAAGTTAAACTTCGCCGTCAACTGGATCAACCGCGGGGCAGCGTCGCCGCCGAGGAATGATCCCAGAATGGAGGTTGGAGTGTTGACCATTCTCAAGATCTGTCCGAACTGGCCCGCTGAGTTCGAAATGTCGCGGACCGGCTGGTCGAAATTGGGGTGGTTGAGGATGTTAAAGAACTGCACACCGAGACCAAGCTTTGCACCTTCCCAGTGGGGGATGCCGGTGTACTTCATCACGGTGAAGTCGGTGTCGAAGTAGCCCGGACCAAAGAACTGGTTACGGCGCTGCGTTCCGAAGCTGAATATCGGAGCGTTGGGAGTGGAGGTATACGAATTTATGATGGGTGAAAAATCAGCTGGGTTCAAGCACGGTTGTTTCGAACCGCCAGCGGTCGCAGATGCGGCTCCGACGCCGCAGCCTCCCTGAGCTGCACCGTTCCAGCCAGCGATCAGCGTTTGATTGCCTCCATAGCCGCTTCCACTCAAAACGCTCGCACTTCCGCTGTCAGTCACAGTGAACGGCAAACCGCTGCGGGCAAAGAATGTGCCAGAGAGTTGCCAGCCTTCGGTTAGCGGTTTAGGCCCGAGCTTGTAAGGAACCTGATACACGTAGCTCAGGCTGAAGTACTTTCGGGTGTCGTAGTCGGCGTTGCCATACATGGAACGGATGTTATTGGGTTCGTTCGGATTGTAGATGCTCTGGTTGGTTCCAGCGTTGAAGGGATTGAATCCGCCGTTGGAGATTTCGTCCAGCGCGTGGCTCCAGCTAAAGCTGCCCTGCAACTGCAAGCCGGCCCTGAAATTATGATTGATCGCGGCCGACAACCCGTTGTAGTTGGAAACTGCGATGGACTGGATCTGACTCACGTCATTGAAGCGTGGATCAATCGGTGTCGACGGAAGTCCAACGAAACCGTTCGGGCACGATGATGGCGGGCAGTAGCCGTTGACCGCTTCGTTCTGCACGGTTTCATGGTAGCCGTGGTTGCCAACGTAGTTGAGGGAGAGGGACGTGTTTGTGCTGATCCCTTGCTGGATCATGAAGTTCCACTCTTCGTACATCGGCACCTTGATGGTATTGGCGCTATTGACGTTTGGCAGGGAGAAACCGCCGGCATTGAGATCAGCCACTGTTCCTCCGCCTGCGAAGATTTGAGTGAAAGCTGCGTTGGTTTGGGCTGCCTGGGTGAAGATACTGCCAGGTACATTTGCATTCACGCCCGTGCCACCCCCCGCGAGAGCTCCATTCGTGTTACCGAATGCGTTGCCTCCAAGAACTGAGAAGCTGTTATAGCCTGGTGGGTTGGTAGCGAGATTGTCAGCAACCTGGCCGGGGAAGGTATCGGCGAACAGCCCGAAGCCGCCCCGAAGAACCGTATTCTTCAGACCGAAGGGAGTCCAGGCAAATCCTACGCGGGGCTGGTACAGAACTGACGAGAACGAACTCGCGGCCGCATGCTGACCGGTCACAATCGCCTGGTTGTAGGGGATGGTGGGGTCATGGTTCAGATCCGCGAAGTCTGTTGCCAACCGGGCAAAGCAGTTGATTTGGCAGACTGGATTTGAGGGGTGGTCAAAGCGCATGGTCAAGGTCAGTTTGAGCGACGGGGTTGCACGCCATTCATCCTGTACGTACCACCCTATCCCGTAGATTCCGACGGGAACTGCCGACTGGGTCGCGAAATTCTGCTGCAGCACGGTACCGGTCCCGGTTCCCGTGCCTCCGGTGTAGAAGGAGGTAATATCCAAGGGAATCAGGAGCCCGATTGCTCGGTTCCCGAAATCGTGGTCTCCGACGAGGTAGCGGTGGAAGTTCTCCCCTAACTTCAGAGTGTGTTTGGTGCCCAGAGTATAGGAGAAGTCGTCAACGAACTGATATTGAGTCACGTTGCGACCCTGCGGGAAGGCGAAATTAATGCCACCTAAAGCGGTCCCTTGGGCACTGTTGTTAAAGGTACCATCGTTCATGAACAAGGTTGTGGGATACAAGGCAAGTGACCCTGAGCGGTTGGTGGTGTTGAAAATCGCGCTGTAGTAAGTCGCGGAGCCTACAAAATTGTTCACAGCCTTGGTGCCAAAAGTGTGGTTCCAGCTGGCTTGGGTCTGGTATTCAGGCTGGTTGCTGGTGGAGTTAAACAGCGGAGTAAGCGGGTCGATGTAAGTCGCCTGGAGACCCTTGTCTTCCTGGAGGCGAATGAAAAACTTGTCATTATTGGTGATGTTGATGTCAAATCGGCCAGCTAGCAGGAACTCATGGGTTAGGGCACCGACAGCCGATTGGTAGCTATTGGCACAGGCGATTGATGTGCCGAACCCACCTGTACCCGCGAGATCACCGCAGCCGCCACCCGCGGCCCCGAAAGGAACCGGCGTCCCACGGCTTGCGCCTGGAGCGGCGTTCCAGATATTGAACATATTCTGGTAGTAAGGAATTTGCGCAGCTTGCCCGATGGCGGTCAGGTTTGCCAGTGTGGCAGCCTGGAATGCCGGGCTGGGGGCGGTAACCGTCTGCGTCACCGGAACCACGACGCGCAGGCCTTCATAGTTGAAGAAGAAGAAAGCCCTGTCCTTCTTAATCGGTCCGCCGAAAGACGCTGCCCACTGATTGGCGTTGTCGAAAGTCTTCGGAGTGGCCGGCGTAGTGTTGTTGTGGAACCAGTCGTTGGCGTTCATGACCGAACCATTCCACCAGTAAGCTGCGTTGCCGTGGAACTGGTTGCCACCTGACTTGGTGACGTAGTTCACGGTGGCGCCAGCGAAGCCGCCGTATTCACCAGAATATCCGTTGCTGGTTACCGAGGCTTCCTGAATTTCGTTGTTGCCGAGCAGCAGGTTGGTCGCGCCCGAGTTGTTCAGGTTCAGGAACGGATCGTTGTCATACATGCCGTTCATGGTGAACAGATTCGAGGTGGCCGAAATGCCGTAGCTGGAGAAGTTTCCGTAGCCGCTCTGAGTGTTCATGACCGAACCGGGAGCGGTCTGGGCGATGAAGCTAAGATCGTTGCCAGGGTTAGGCAGGCTTTGAACCGCGAGGGTGTTCATCGTGGTCGAGATTTCGGAACTGTCGGTCTGCAGCAGTGGAGCTTCGCCGCTGACTTCGACGGTGGTTCCGGTGGTTCCGAGTTCCATCTTCAGAGGAGTGATGGCGACTGCACCTACCGATACGGTTTGCGAGACTGAGGTCGTTTTGAAGCCCGGCGCCTCGGCAGAAACCGTATAGTTTCCGGGAGATAACAACGCAAAACGGTAGGCACCCTGCGCGTTGGTCGTCCCGGCCTGTGTGTTTCCCTTGTCGGTGCTCTTCAGGGTCACGGTGACGTTGGGCAATACTGCGCCGGAGGGATCGGTGACGGTACCGCTAATCTCACCGGTGGTAGACGACTGGGCGAAGGTGGCGGTGCTCGCAAGCAGACAGACCGCCATTGCGAGCACGAAGGTAAACAGCATAAAGCGTTTAGACGTCATACTTCCTCCACTAAACCGTAATTGACTTGTCGACTGCAGGACCTGAAATAACACAATAATGTCAACAGGACATATGCACATGTGTTGCCAGCTCTTGTCTAGTATTTAAGTTGTTGATTAATAATGGTTTGTGCAGTTGCGGAGGGATGATAGAACAGCGATAGCTACGGTTCGCTGTAGATGAAAATATGGTTTATGGAATAGATTGGTCTTAATTTCAGGGTGAGCTGAGACGTTGCGATCTGAACTGTGGAAGAATGACTGAACCACCGAAAAGGCTCTCGTGATGACTTCAACACATAACATCAAGGCTCTTCCGATCGGTCCGCAAGTCGAGGCAATGCCGGCCAAGCGTCCGCAACGTACGACGCTCAACGGACGCGTGGTCAGCATTGTTCCCCTTGATCCCGTCGCTCACGCCGACGCGCTTTTTAAGAGTGCGTGTGGGGAGAAGAACGAGGCCTTGTGGCTTTATCTCTTCGAAGGGCCGTTCGCGACTCGCGCTGCCTTTGATTCGCATCTCCAACAGAAGGCGAGTTCGGAGGATCCTTTATTCTTTGCGATTCTCGATAAGTCGTCAGGCGACGCGGTTGGGTACGCGGCATATATGCGCATCGAGCCGACGCATCGGGTGATTGAAGTTGGGAGCATCCTCTATACATCTCGTTTGCAGCGGACGATCGGAGCGACAGAGGCCATGTATCTGATGGCCCGGCATGTTTTTGAAGATCTGGGATACCGGCGCTATGAATGGAAGTGCAACGCTCTGAATGCGCCTTCGCGGAGAGCTGCGCTGCGTCTGGGTTTCACATTCGAGGGAATTTTTCGTCAGCATATGATTATCAAAGGACGCAATCGTGACACGGCGTGGTTCTCGATGCTTGATTTGGAATGGCCGAAGCGAAAAGCGGCATTCGAGCGCTGGCTGGCTCCATCGAATTTCGACGCGAATGGACGGCAGAAGGTTTCGCTTTCCGAAATCAATGCGGTAGAAACGTAGGTAGCTACGTCTCTGCAGTCCACGAGCAGGACGGTCGCTATATTTAGTGAGTGTTCCCCGATAGTTCGTGGACGATGCTGTTCACGAAGGCTTTGGCGTCTCCGAAAAGCATTAAGGTTTTATCCAGGTAATAGAGCGGGTTGTCGATGCCGGCGAAGCCTGGGCTCATGCCGCGCTTGATCACCATGACGGTGCGAGCTTTGTCGACATCGAGGATGGGCATACCGAAGATGGGGCTGCCGGTGTCGGTTCGCGCGGCAGGATTCGTGACGTCGTTTGCGCCGATCACCAGGGCAACATCGGTCTGAGGAAAATCTCCATTGATGTCGTCCATTTCAATCAGGCGGTCATAGGGAATATCCGCTTCAGCGAGCAGGACGTTCATATGTCCCGGCATGCGGCCGGCGACGGGATGAATGGCGAAGCGAACATCGACTCCGCGTTTGGTGAGCGCATCATAGAGTTCGCGAACTTTGTGCTGAGCTTGCGCTACCGCCATGCCGTAGCCGGGTACGATTACAACCTTGTTGGCCGCGGCTAAGATTCCCGCGGCTTCTTCCGCCGTCGCGCTGCGCACCGTTTTCTCTTCCTGTCCAGCCACGGCGGCGGGCTGCACTTGTCCGAACGCCCCAAACAGAACGTTTGTGAAGGAGCGGTTCATCGCCTTCGACATGATGATAGAGAGGATCAGACCGGAAGAGCCGTCGAGCGCGCCCGCAATAATAAGGAGCTTGCTGTCGACTACGAATCCCATGGCGGCGGCGGAAAGACCGGCGTAGGAATTGAGCAGCGAGATGACGGTGGGCATATCGGCGCCGCCTATGGGAACGATCATCAGCACGCCGAAGAGAAGAGGAACGGCAATCATCACGGGAAAAAGTTGATGCGCTTCAGGGTGGATTACGAGGTAGACCGCAATTGCAACCGATGCTCCGAGCAGCGACAGGTTGACGAAGTTCTGTCCTTTATATGTGAGCGGGCGCTGCGGAAGAATTTCCTGAAGTTTCCCAGCCGCCATCAAGCTGCCGGTGAACGTGAGCGAGCCGAGGATTACCTCCATGGAGAGGACTGCCATCATGAAGCGCGGCACATTGGGAGTTCGGAGATAGAATTCCGCGGTGCCCACGAGCGTGACGCAGAATGCTCCGAAGGCATGGCTGAGCGCGGTTCGTTGCGGAACCGCGGTCATATGCACCATGCCTAAAGGAATTCCGATTCCGGAGCCGAGCACCAGCGCGATGGCGATCCACTTGTAGTCCACGATACCGTGGTGCAACAACGTGCCCGCGATGGCCAGGACCATGCCGATTTCGCCCGCGCGCACGCCGCGCTGGGCCGTGGCTGGGGAACTCATCCACTTCAGCGAAAGAATAAAGAGAACGCTGGCGATGAGATAAATGATTTCGATGATTTGTTGATTTCCCGCCAGGTCCGTGTTCATGGTTTTGTCGGGCGACTGGACTTGAACATTTTGAGCATACGATCAGTGATCAGAAACCCGCCGACGACGTTGCTGGTGGCGGCGACCACTGCCAGGAATCCGAACACGAACGAGAGCGTGCTTTTGTGTTCGCCCACCAGCACAATGGCACCAACCACTGCGATGGCGTCGAGGGCGTTGGTGAGCGACATCAGCGGCGTGTGCAGCAGAGGCGAGACTCGGCGGATGACTTCAAATCCAATAAACGCCGCCAGCATGAAAACGAATAATCCGTTGATGAGGGCTGAACCCATCTTGCCTCCTATATTTTTCCCGAAATCGCACGGGCGAGGACGCCCGCGCCTACATTCGTTATGCACCTTGCGAAACCAGCGCCGGCAGCTTGAAAAATTCTCGGACGCGTTGGTTTACTATTTCACCGTCTTGGGTTAGCAAGGTCTCGCGCGTGATTTCGTCCTGCAGGTTCAATTGCAGCTTTCCATCTTTTACCAGATGCAACAGAAATGCCGTGACATTGCGCGCGTACATCTGGCTGGCGTGATATGGAACTTCGGTGGCAATGTTGATGCGCCCGATAATCGTGACCCCATGGGCCACTATTGTCTTGCCCGATTGCGTGAGTTCGCAGTTCCCTCCTCGCTCGCTGGCGAGATCAAAAATGACCGAGCCCGGCGCCATCCCTTTCACCATCTCTGCCGTCACGAGCACGGGCGCTTTTTTGCCGGGGACGACCGCGGTTGTGACCACGACATCACTCTCGGCGACGACGCGGGTCAGTAGCTCGCGCTGTTTCGCATAGAAGCTCTCGTCTTGCGCAGTGCCATATCCGCGCGCATCCTGCGCATCTTTGGCTTCGATGGGAAGTTCGACGAAACGTCCTCCAAGACTCTGCACCTGCTCTTTCGAAGCTGGACGAAGATCATACGCAGAAACCACGGCACCCAGCCGCCGCGCCGTGGCGATGGACTGCAGTCCGGCGACTCCGGCTCCGATCACGAGAACGCGAGCGGGAGTAATCGTTCCAGCGGCCGTGGTCATCATGGGAAAGATTCTGGGCAGCGTGTCGGCCGCGATCAGCACCGCTTTGTAACCACAGATTGTCCCCATCGAGGACAGCGTATCCATGCTCTGAGCCCGCGTGGTACGCGGCATCAATTCGACCGAGAAAGAGGTGACACCGGTTTGGGCAATCTGCTGGATAACTTCATCTGACCCCAGCGGCCGCAGGAAACCAATCAGGATCTGGCCTCGACGCATCAAGGGAAGATCGGCTTTTCCGGTTACATCGTTGGAGCCGTAGCAGAGGACTTGCACGACGATGTCGGCGTTCGCGAACAGAGTGGCGCGATCGGGCAAGATCTTCGCGCCCTTTTCGACGTACAGCGCGTCAGGATACCCGGCCTCCACGCCCGCGCCCTTTTCGATTACGACCTCAAGTCCTGCTTTGAGAAGATTGGGCACTACCAGGGGAACGAGGGCAACCCGCCGCTCTCCCGGATAACTCTCCTTGGGCACACCAATAATCACGGAGTTGTTTCCTTTTGAATTGGGTAAAGCACGAACCGCTCATTGTAGCGGATGAGCGTCCGCAATGCAGTGACGGGGTTATGGGGGAGGGGCCGACCAATCAATTCTTTTTGGGAACACCCGGAGCGGGCGCGTTGGTGTCGGGCTTGTCGTTATTTTTATTTTTCTCCGGCACTTCCGGTTTTTGTTCAAGATTCTGCACGATTACGGAAATGCGTCGATTGGATGCGTCGAGGGGCTTACTGGGAGTACGCAGCATCTGATCGGCGTAGCCTCGGACTTGCGAAACCTGATCGCTTCGCAAACCATCGTGCTGCATCAGCCGGCGCGCGGCGTTGGCGCGGTCGGTGGAAAGCTCCCAATTCCCGTACTCGCGCCGGCCCGTATAGGGCTTGGAATCGGTGTGGCCCTCAATAGAAAGATGGTTGGGAAGTTTTCCCAGCTCCTGCGCCAATAGCAAGAGCAGCTCTTTGCCATTGTCACTGGGAGACGAATTGCCTACCTCGAAGAAGGTTCCAGTTTCGGTTTCGAGCAATTCGATGCGCAGCCCTTCGGGGGTTATGGTCATTTCGATCTGATCTTTGATTTTGTCGAAGTTCGGGACCTTGCTGATGGCCTTCTCCAGCTCCTCTTTCAGCTTCGGCATATCGTCTTTCGTAATGGCGAGGGCTTCGGCGGCGCCAACTTTCGTGGAGCCCATCTTATTGGCAGTTCCGGAGGGATCTTTGAAATAGCCGGCAACGGCTTCCTTCACGGGCTTGCTGGTGTTGAGCAGCCAGAGCACGATGAAGAGCGCCATCATCGCGGTCACGAAGTCGGCGTAGGCGACCTTCCACGCGCCGCCGTGATGTCCGCCATGTCCGCCTTTTTTCTTGATGATGATGATGGGACGTGAATCCGGCATAGATTTGTCCCTTTCTACGCTGATGCCGAAGCGGCTGCGTCTCCAGTTGGCGGCGCACCTGCGGCTGGTGCTGCATCACCGCCTCCTTTGCAATGCTTCTCAACCTCGACGAACGAGGGACGCACGTGGCCTGGAATCGCGCGGCGCGCGAATTCGACCGCCATAATCGGAGCAGTTCCTTTCAAGAAAGAAACCATCACCACGCGCAGGACGTGCAAGTACGCACCCTCATCCTCGGCGATCTTCTGCATACTGGCTGCGAGCGGGCCAACCAATCCGTAGCAAAGGAGGATGCCGAGAAATGTGCCCACCAGGGCAGCGGCAACTTTGTGGCCGATTTCTTCCGGCGGACCGCCAAGCGCTCCCATGGTAATCACGACCCCGAGCACGGCGGCGACAATTCCCAGGCCGGGCAACGAATCGGCCATGCTGCTCAGGGATGCGATGGGCAAGCTGGCGCCGTGGTGATGAACCTCCATGTCAAGATCCAGAAGTTGATCCAAGTCAAAAGCTTCGACTCCGGTGACAGCCATGCGCATGGTGTCGCAGAAATAGTCACGGACGTGATGATCTTTCAGGAAGACAGGATATTTGGAAAGAATTGGACTCTTGCCCGGGTCCTCGACATCAGCCTCTAATGCCATCAGGCCTTCGCGACGTGCCTTGTTCAAAAGTTCATACATCATTTTGAGCGATTCGAGATAGCGCTGTCTGGTAAATTTCGATCCCCCAAACACACCCACGACGCCGCCTACGATCTGTTTCAGAATGTGAAGCGGGTTGGCGATCAGCACCGTTCCGATCGCGGCGCCTCCAATGACCACGAGTTCGGCGGGCTGAACCAGAACCTTGACATTGCCGTGTTCCATCAGGTAGCCGCCCAAAACTGAACCGAAGACGATGACGATTCCGATAATTGCAAACATAGGGATCAGATCTCCGAGCTTGTCTGGCTTCCCTGGGAGCCAGTCGCGGCAGCTGCCTTTTCCAGAGAGGATCGTTGCAGGGAACTTTGCGCTCGCTTCAACAGGGAGTCGATCGTGTCCCCCTCCTGAGCGGTCGCGAATCCCACGGAAGTGGTGACTGACAACTCATCGCTCCACCAGCGCAGCCCAGCGCAAGTGACCATCTTCCGAACCCGTTCCCAGGTCTTTTCTACTCCGTGATCGCGACAATTCACCAGAATGACCAGAAATTGATCGTCCGCCCAACGTCCCACGAAATCTGCCGGGCGAAAGGCGCTTTTCATAGTTTGTGCCACGACTTGCAGAATGGTGGCGCCCGCCTGTCGGCCGTAGGCAGAACGGAAGTGCTCCAAGCGGTCTACCTGAATGGCAAGAATGCCGAATGGAAGGTGGTAGCGGGTGAAACTCGCAAGATTTTCGCTCAAGCTAAATTGGGTGAACTCTTGATTGGGGACGCCGGTGGTTTCGTCCGCGCAACCATGGGCAGCTAGGGTGTGCTGATTGCGTTCCCGATCCGAGGCAAATTTCTGCTCGTCAAAACTCTGCGCCATTCCGATGATGGAGCCGCGTGCATCGCGGATGGGAGCAACCCACATCATCACATGGACCGGATGTCCCTCTTTGTGGCGCAACTGCATCTTCGCTTCGTGAGCCTTGCCCTGATGCATGGTTCGAGTGAGCGGACAGGTTGCGCCACAGGCGACACAACCTTGACCGTCGCAGTGAACAAGAATATTGTCTCGCCAGGAGCGCCCGACTGCTTCGTGCCGCTTGTGCCCAGTCAGCCTCTCAGCCCCCTGGTTCCAGAACCGAATTGTCCCGTTTCGATCCGCCACAGAGATACCAGTCTGCAGGCTGTCCAACACGGCGCGGAGAATCTCCGGATCTTGAAAGTCAGGCATAAGAAGTTTGGCAGACGCGGCTAAGGTTTCTCATCGGCGAGAAAGGGTGGGTGCTTCAGAGTTTTCGTTGCTCGTAAGCAGATGACGACAGTAGTTTCGTAACTCCGGTCTCAATCGCCCGAATGGTCCTGTACCTTCGGACGCCCTCATGCGCGAATAGCTCTGCTCGAACCAGGCTGCGCCCGGATGCGGATCTCCAAAAGTAAAGGAAATATCGAATTGGGCCGAAGAACTAGGCATAGCCCCGTGTGCGCCGAGACGCTGCTGGGACCGAGTCTTTCTGAGTAGAGCAGTTCTACTGGTTGCCAAATGTTTCTTCTTTACAGAGCCTCGACAAACAGCCCTATCAGGGCAACACGCCGAGCCAGATTTCAGATCGTATTTCGCTGGCTTGCGATCCTGGCGTTAACCGCAACCGCGGGTGCGCAGCAGGACGTGAAAGATTTGAGTGAAGTCAGCCTGGAGGAGTTAAGCAACATCCAGGTCTATAGCGCTTCGAAGCACATGCAAAGCGCCAGCGAGGCGCCAGCCTCGGTCACGGTTGTCACTGCCGACGAAATTCAAAAGTACGGCTATCGCAACCTGGCCGACATTTTGCGCAGCGTGCCAGGCTTCTATGTCACCTACGACCGCGCTTACACCTTCGTCGGCGTACGCGGCTTTGGCCGCCTGGGAGACTGGAACAGCCGCATTCTGGTACTGATCGATGGCCATCGCATCAACAACAACGTTCTCGGCCAGGCCATGCTGGGGAATGAATTTCTGGTCGATGTGGACATGATCGAACGAGTGGAGATTGTCCGCGGTCCCAGTTCTTCGCTCTATGGCGCCAACGCTTTTTTCGCGGTCATCAACGTCATTACGCGTACAGCCAAGGAAGTGAAAGACTGGGAACTTTCTTTTCAAACGGGCAGCTTCGGCACCGACGAGGGTAGAGCTACTTACGGCCATCAATTTAACGATCTGGGTGTTCTTCTCTCCGGCACGTTCTACAACAGCACAGGCCAGACATTGTTTTTTCCTCAATTCGACAATCCGGCGAACAACAACGGCATCACCCGCGACACTGACTATGAATCTTATAAGCACATTTTGGCTACGCTGAGCTATCACGGGTTCACGCTCCAGGGATTGTTCAGTACGCGCGATAAAGGGGTTCCGACAGCGTATTTCGGAGCCGTCTTCAACGATCCCCGCGATTACAACATTGATAGCCATCAGTACGTCAGCCTCGACTACCAGCACCCGATCGGGAAATGGCAACTGGACGTGGGCACGAGCTATGACCAGGCGCGTTTGCAGGGGCCGGTCCCGGAGGCGCCGCTAATAGCCGGCGAGCCGATCGTGTTGAGCACGTACTCCTTCCGGGGAAATTGGTGGACGGGAGAAATCAAGGTAAGCCGCGATCTTTTCGAACGAGACCACCTCACCTTTGGGTCGGAGGTTAGGGACAACCTGCGACAGGACCAGGGCGATCTACTGAACCCTCCCAATACATTTTCTACCGATCTAAACAGCTCGCTGATCAGCGCGCTTTATGTCCAGGACGAATTCGGCATCACCAGCCGCCTCACGTTAAACGCGGGAGTTCGTTACGACCACTATTCCACTTTTGGTGGAACCACCAACCCGCGCGCGGCTCTGATCTTCCGTGCCTCCGAGAAGACCACCTTCAAGCTGCTTTATGGCAATGCCTTCAGCGCACCCGACGTTTATGAAACCACCCCAGACTTCGGGATTTTTTACGACGACAGTTTGAAACTCCGGCCCGAGCATATTCAAAGTCTGGAGGCCAGGGTGGAGCAGGGGCTGGGACAATACTTTCAGCTCTCGAGCGGAGTCTATCGCAATCGGATTAGCGACTTAATTTCGCTGGTCTCCGTCCCCAGTGACGGGAACTTCCAGTATCAAAATGCCGGAAACGCGCAAGCCGTGGGAATGGATGTTGAGCTGAGCGGACGCGCCAGCAACGGCTTGCAGGGCAAAGCCAGCTTCGATTATGTGGACGCGTACAGCGAAAGCGCGGGGCATCCGTCCCTGAATAACTCCCCCGGCCCCATGGCGAAGTTGAACCTGATTGTCCCTCTGATCGACCAAAGGTTGTCTGCCGGAGTCGAGGGGCAATTTCTGGGGAGGCGCTTGACCCTCTTGCAGGATTCGCTGAGCAGTTATCAGGTCTTCAACTTCACACTGCTAGGGCACACGGTCGGAAAACACCTGGATCTGGCCGCCAGCGTCTTCAATATTCTGGACAAGAAGTATTTCGATCCCGGCCGACCAGAGGACCCGGAAGATGCCATTCAGCAGGACGGAAGAAGTTTCCGGATCAAGATCACCGGCCGGTTCTGAAAAAACATGACGAGACCGGGAGTGTTAGGGAGTGGGCGGGTGCAAAACCCGCACACCCCATCCTCGAAAGTAACATGCGGATTGCGAATCTCACTCCGGCGAAGGTCTCAGGCATGTCGAGTCCGCCACGAGTTCTGGGGATGCTGGCGCTGTTAACGCTGCTCCTCGGCAGTGGATACGCGCAATCCTCGACCGCTGGCGAGTATCAGATCAAAGCTGCATTTCTCTACAACTTTGCAAAGTTTGTCGAATGGCCGGCGAGCAGTTTTCACGATCAGGCGGCGCCGTTTCAGATCTGCGTCATGGGACGTGATCCTTTCGGTGAAGGATTACTCAACATCACCCGCGAAAAGACAGTGAACGGACGCAAACTCGAGGTCGATACTGTCGCCGATTTGGAGCACGCCAGAACCTGCCACATCCTCTTCATTGCTTCGTCGGTGAAAATGCCCGTGGAGCAGATCATCGAAGGTCTGCGCGGGGCGAGTGTTCTCACCGTCGGCGACACCAAAGGCTTTGCCGAGCAGGGTGGAATGATCAATTTTGTGTTGCAGGACGAACGGGTGCAGTTCGACGTCAGCCGCGCCGCGGTAGAGCAGGCTGGACTGAAAATCAGCTCCAAGCTGTTGAGTGTGGCGAAAGTTGTAATCAGGTAAGCGTGTTTTGGGAGCCGTTTCTATGCGTCATTTTGGAGATTTGTCGATCCGCCACAAGCTTACTGTTCTATTCCTGGCGATCAGCGGCTTCACCGCATTGGCGGTTTCCTGTCCTATGGCAATTTATGACTTAGTCACATTCAGGCACGCAGTGGTCCAAAACCTGGCTGTCTTAGGCGACGTTCTGGCCGGTAACAGCACGGCCGCTTTGACCTTTCGGGATGCGGAATCGGCGCGGGATGTCTTGCGAGCATTGCGGGCAGAACCTGACGTAATCGCGGCCTGTATTTATACCGCAGACGGCAAACCGTTCGCCAGGTACGCGCGGGAGGTGAACCTTTCAGGTTTCATACCTCCGGCCGCGCAGGCGGAGGCCACGCAATTCCGGAACGGTCATCTGGTTCAGTTCCGCAAAATTGTTCTCGCGGGCGAGACCGTCGGCACGCTGTACATTGAATCGGATCTGGAAAGACTGCACTCGCGATTGCGAGGATATGCCTTCGCGTTCGTCTTGACTCTGCTGGTTACGCTCTCGCTGGCTTTCGTCCTTTCCTCTCGCTTTCAAAAACCGATTTCGCGTCCTGTCCTTCAGTTGGTCGAGACCACCAAAGCGATCTCGGGCCGAGGCGACTACTCGATCCGAGCCGAAGTCCTGAACCATGATGAATTCGGACTTCTGACAACCGAGTTCAACGGCATGCTTGAGCAAATCGAGAGGCGCGACCTGGAACTACAGCACCATCGGGAAACGCTTGAAGAGCAAGTCGCTCACCGCACCGGCGAATTGCTGGCCATGAACACCGACCTCACAGTGGCCAAGGATGCGGCCGAAGCGGCAAGCCGCGCCAAAGGTGAATTCCTTGCCAATATGAGTCACGAGATCCGCACTCCGATCAACGGCATCATGGGCATGACTGAATTGGCCTTGGACACGGAACTAACCACCGAACAGCGGGACTACCTGCAATTAGTGAAATCTTCGGGCGAATCACTGCTATCGGTAATTAACGACATTCTGGATTTCTCCAAGGTGGAATCGGGAAAGCTGGATTTGGAAATGATCGAATTCAATCTCTACGATTGCGTGGGCGAGACTATGAAGACGCTGGCTCTGCGCGCTCACCAGAAAGAACTGGAGCTGGCCTACGACGCCGATCCCGAAGTGCCCTCGCACTTGCTCGGGGATCCTGGCCGCCTGCGGCAGATTCTGGTAAACCTGGTCGGCAACGCGATTAAGTTCACCCAGCGGGGAGAGGTTTTGGTCACAGTTGAGAAGAGCTCGCAAGATGGCGGAAGCGTGGAACTTCATTTCAAAGTGAAGGACACCGGCATCGGTATTCCTCCGGAAAAACAAGGGCTGCTTTTCAAAGCCTTTTCTCAAGCCGACAGCAGCACTACGCGCAAGTACGGAGGCACCGGCCTGGGACTGGCGATCTCAGTCCGGCTGGCCGAATTAATGGGGGGCAAGATGTGGGTCGACAGCAGCGAAGGTCAAGGAAGCATGTTTCACTTCACCGCGCGCTTTGCGATTTCCGCGGCAAAGGTTCAACCCGCATCCCCTGCTCTCGAAACCGCGTTGCAAGGTCTCCGAGTGCTGGTCGTCGACGACAATGACACGAATCGGCGCATCCTCTGTGACATGGCTCGCGGATGGGGAATGCGGCCGTATGCCACGCAAAACGGCACGCTGGCAATGGCCACGGTGGAAACGGCAGAGCAGGAACGCGATCCCTTCCGCGTCATCCTCATCGACTGCCACATGCCCGGGATGGATGGGTTCGAATTAGCAGAAAAGATGCAAACAAGAATCAAGCGGAATGCTGAGCTTGGTGAGGCCACCGTCTTGATGCTCACGTCCGGAGGACTGCCGGGCGAGGCTAACCGATGCCGGGAGGTTGGTATCTCCGCTTATCTGCTCAAGCCGGTGCTCAAAGACGACCTGCTGGCCGCGATCCGCGCGGCGCTTAGCCAACGTCGGGCGGAGACCGACCAGCCACCCGCACTGGTCACTCGCCATACCCTGCGTGAATCGACACGCAAGCTACGGGTTCTGGTGGCGGAAGACAACGCAGTGAACCAGGCCGTGATCCTTCGCGTCTTGCAGAAGATGGGCCACACGGCTGTGCTGGCACAAAACGGGAAAGAAGCGCTCGCGCTGGCTTCGGCAGAAACTTTCGACGTTGTTTTCATGGATGTTCAAATGCCGGAGATGGACGGCATGGCCGCGACCGCGGCGATCCGAAAAATTGAAAAACAGAATGGAACAACCCACCTTCCGATCTTCGCCATGACGGCCCATGCGATGAAGGGCGACCGCGAACGCTGTTTGGCCGCCGGCATGGACGGGTACCTGACCAAGCCGGTGCGTTTTGGCGACATTGAACAGACATTGTCAAACACAGTGCGTTCGCCGATGACGCCAGCCAAGCCTGCGGTGCCAAAAGCATCCTGGGATAAGACAGGGGCTCTCAATCGTATTGGAGGCGATACGCAACTGTTGCAGGAACTGTGCCAGATCTTTTTGGAAGAGTCTCCGAAATTGCTGCAGAAACTCCGCCAGGCAGTGGCGGCGGGAGACGCGGATGGGGTCATGCGAGCGGCTCACAGTCTTAAGGGAGAGTCCAGCTACCTGGGCGCGGGCGGAACTTCGCAAGCGGCCCGCCAGCTCGAAGAGATGGGGCGCAGCAACGACCTTTCGCGGGCCGGTGAAACGCTCGGTGTGCTGGAACGCGAGGTGGCAGGTCTGCACTTCGATCTCAAAGAGTTAGCAGGGACACATCATGAATAAGCTTCCAGCCGGGCCAACCGGAGCGCTCTCAGATCCACGGCCGATCCCTGATACGAGAATCTCCCCAGTGAACACCGCGCTTATCGCGGAAGACGATCCCATTTTCCGCCGGATTCTCGAGAGCTGGTTTAAAAAGTGGGACTACAAAGTCACAGCCGTGGAAAACGGACTGGCGGCGTGGGAAGTCTTGCAGAGTGACGATGCTCCCCCACTAGCGATCCTCGATTGGATGATGCCGGGGATGGATGGGATCGAGCTCTGCCGCAAAATTCGCAGCCGCAATCATGGTCCCTACCGTTATGTTCTACTGCTGACCGCTAAGGACGACAAACAGGATGTAATCGCCGGTCTGGAAGCCGGTGCCGACGATTATTTGACCAAGCCGTTTGACGTGGACGAACTCCGCGCCCGGGTTCGAGCGGGAAAGCGAATTCTCGATCTTCAAGCGGCCTTGCTCCACTCCCAGAGTGACTTGCAGTTCGCCGCGGCCCATGATCCCTTGACCGGACTTTGGAATCGTGGCGCCATACTCGATTTATTGAGAAGAGAAGTGTCTCGTAGACAACGCACCAATGACCCCCTGGGCGTAATTATGGCCGACATCGATTACTTCAAGAAAATCAACGACACGTACGGGCACCTGGTGGGCGACGTTGTGCTGCAAGAGGTGACGCGGCGGCTGGCCACAGGGGTGCGACCTTACGACGGGGTCGGCCGTTATGGAGGAGAAGAATTCTTGATTATCTTCCCCGGCTGTACCGCCAGCGACTTGATCGTCGGGGCGGAACGCCTGCGCCAAAGTGTCGCTGAGCGTCCGGTCGAAACCAGTGCGGGCCAGATTGCGGTGACTCTCAGCCTCGGGTTAGCCGCAGTGGAGCAGGTTGAAAAGGAAACGCCGGATTGTGAAGCGTTCCTTCGCTCCGCCGATGAAGCTCTCTACACCGCGAAAGATCGAGGACGGAATCGCGTGGAAATCGGCCTGACATCGCACGTCTCGGGACTGCATACCGACTGATTCCGGCAGCCAGGTATTCGAGAACGCTTCCATTCCAAAGTGCTCTTAACCTGGATGTTAATCGTGCGATAGCACATTCGTGGGTCTTTCTAGCCCGGACGTGCCATTCACAAAAATCAAAGGAAGAATTACTTTTCTAAGTGAGCAGTTCTGGGGGAGGGCTGCCCGGGCGTCCAATGACTCGCGAGAGTCGGACGCCCGTTTTTTATTTTTGGAGGATCCGGAATTCACGCTGACAAAAAAAGATGGCTCCGACTGTGATCTAGATCAGTAAGTCGAAATAGTGAAATTGACGGTAACGCGGGCCTCGGTTTCCACCGGTTGCCCGCCCTGGTAGTAAGGTTTGAAGTGCCACTGCTTGACCGCCTCGCGGGCAGCTTCCGAAAGAATCGCGGGCCCGCTGAGCACCTGGATGTCCTGAATGCTGCCGCTCTTGCTGATTAGCGCCTCCAAAACGACTGCGCCTTGAACTTTCATTTGCTTCGCGAGCAGCGGATAGCTGGGGTCCACTCGAGAAATGACTTGCGCGCTTCCGGGCGAAAGCTGAACCTGTGCGCTGGTCTTCGTCGTCGCGGCAGCACTGTTGCCTTGGCTAATCACTGAAGGAGCGGTTTGCTCCGGCGCTGCATCGTCGCTGGGCTGCATCTGCAGCTTGACAGAACTATCCCCGGGACTAACAGCCCGGTGCTGATTGCCGGCAACGACCTCAACCTCAAGAGGAGGTAGTACGGCGCGATTCGTCGCGACGATGAACGGTGGGTCTGGCGTGCTAGCCGACTGCGCGGTCGGCGTTGATCGCTTTGATTTTGGCCGCGCGTGAGCCGGCGAGGGTATCGCAATTTTCGGTGGTGCAATTGGTGCGACAGTCTTGGCAGGACTCTTTGAGGGGAGTGGTCGGGCGGCGTCCTGGTCTGGAGTTTCGGATTCAGCACTTGGACTGGACGGGAACCAGAACTGGTGGTCCTTAATTACAACCGCGACCAGTGCGAGCACCAGAACCATCAGGGCTATGAGCATCCGGCGGCGCTGTTGCTGCTCGAAAGCCGCATGTGGCAGGGAATCACCCGGCTCTGTGCGGCTCTTCTGCTCCAGCATAGGCATAGCGCCAACTCCCCTGCCCCTGCCGAACCTGGGACTTGCTGCCTAGTATGCCTTGAAATAGCCAGCAAAGCTAGCATCGTGCCGGGGGACTCTGAGAATTCCGTTGTCTTCTTTCGTGTCGGGAGCCTTGTGAGCAGACCGGAGGGCGGCTAATGAAGTTCAAATGCAAGAACCACGAAAGGATGCGAGGGCACAAAGGAAGCAGCTCGTGCCTCAGCAGGCGAGTTGTTCGCGGCTCAGCTTGAGGCCGTTCAGGTTGCCAAGCACGGTGACTGCGATCGAGTCGGTAAGAAAGAATTCATTGGCAAGTTCCCTTACTTCTTCGGCGGTGACACTCTCGATTTTCTCAATCAGTTCGTCCATGCTGTAGAAGCGATCGAAATACATCTCCTGACGAGCCAGGCTGGACATGCGCGCAGTCGAGGACTCGAGCGACAACATCAAGCTCCCTTTCAGTTGATCCTTGGAACGGCGGAGTTCTTCGGCGGGAACATCTTCCAATTTGAGTTTACGGAACTCGGAAACAATCGACTGTACAACTTTGCCGGCCGATTCCCGCGACGTACCCGCATAAACCGAAAGGCAACCAGTATCGCGGTAGGGATTCAGATCGCTGTAGATCGAGTAAGCAAGTCCCTGGCGTTCACGGATATTTTGAAACAGCCGCGAACTCATGCCCCCGCCGAGCAGCGTATTCAGAATGTACGACGCGTGCCGCTTCTCGTGGGCGATGGGATGGGAAGGCACGCCCACGCAAATCTGCACTTGCTCCAGAGATTTCTTGTTGCGCATGATGATACGCGGAACAATCTTCGGCTGGGGACTATGAAATCCGTTCTTGACCGGGCTCATGTGCTGAAAATGCTTTGCCACCAGTTCTACGAACTGCTCATGCTTCAGGTTACCGGCCGCGCAAATGATCAGATTGCCGGGGGCAAAACGCTGCCCATAGAAGCCAAGAACGGGATCCCGCTCAAATGTTTTCACCGTATCCTTGGTTCCCAGGATCGGCTTGCCCAGCGGGTGATCCCTCCAGAAGTTTTGGGTAAAGATCTCATGGACGAGGTAGTCGGGGCTGTCTTCGTCCATTTTGATTTCTTCGAGGATGACGCCCCGTTCGCGGCTAATGTCCTTGACATCAAATGTCGGATTGAGAACCAGGTCGCTGAGAACATCCATCGCGATCGGCAGATGCTCATCCAAGATTTTGACGTTGAAGCAAATGCACTCCTTGGCGGTGAAGGCGTCCATGTTCCCACCGATGGAATCGACCTGGCGGGCTATGTCCTCGGCGGAACGATGTTTGGTGCCTTTGAATACCATGTGCTCGACGAAATGGGAGATGCCATTCCATTGCGCATCTTCATCGCGCGATCCGGTCTTGATCCAAATGCCGATAGAAGCCGAGCGGATATGCTGCATCTGTTCGGTAATAATAGTGAGCCCGTTGGGCAGCAATTCCCTCTTTATGTTGCGTACTTCTTCAACCATTAAATTTTCCTAAGCTCCTCCGCCACCAGGATAGGGGCGGGTCTTTACTATTGTTACACACCCCTCACGCTCCCGGCGAACCTCGGCAAAACAATGTCAAATCATTTATAATCATATACTTGCAATTGACCTGTTTGGATAAACCAAATCAGCTGGCGCCGGTTTCGCCCATCTCTTCTAAAATAAGCGTTGCAAAGTCTATGAGTGACAAAAGACAAAACGTACTGTTGGGCCTCACTTTTCGCGAGCTTACGGATTTTGCGGAGGAATCCGGCCAGCCCTCCTACCGCGGACGGCAATTGTTTGAAGCGGTTTATGGCCAGCGCGTCGAGTCCGTTGAACAGATTTCCACGCTTCCGCAGGAGTTGCGGCATCGCTTCAAACAAAGAGGCTTGTCGGTAGGGGTTCCGACGATTCAGAAAAAATTCGTGTCCAGTGACGGCACGATCCGGTACCTTATCGGCTTCTCGGACGGGCAAAGTGTAGAGACCGTCTGGATGCCGGAAGGTGACGACGGCGAAGCCGGAGACGGAAGCGAAGCTGGAAACGAAGTTGAAAAAGCGCGAGCCTGGGACCGCGCGACCATTTGCGTTTCCAGCCAGGTCGGTTGCGCCGTAGATTGCCAGTTCTGCTTGACCGCGCTGCTCGGGGTAAAGCGTAATCTCACGGCTGGCGAGATCGTAGGACAAGTCTGCGCCGTGCTCAACGACCAGCATGTCTCTCCGCCGCAGGACCGCGTGAACATTGTCTTTATGGGCATGGGCGAGCCTTTCTTGAACTATGACAATTTCATCAAGGCAGTCGGCCTGTTGGCTGAGGGAGTGGGAATCGCTGAATCTCGCATGACCGTCTCAACTGCGGGCATCGTGCCCCGGATCTATGATCTTGGTGCCGAGCCGGTGCGACCGAAACTGGCTATATCGCTGAACGCGCCTAACGATGAATTACGAAGCCGGCTGATGCCGATCAATCGCAAGTGGAATCTGGAAAAGTTAGTGGCGGCTGCCCGCGATTTTCCCCTGAGGAATCGAGAAAGACTAACCTTCGAATACGTCCTCATGGATGGAGTGAACGACTCACCGCAAAACGCCCGCGAACTAAGTGAACTGATCCGTGGGATACGAGGGAAGGTAAACCTCATCGCACTCAACCCCGGTCCGGGGATTGCTTTTCAAACTCCAGCCGAGAACCGGGTATTCGAGTTTCAGAAGACATTGACCGCCGCAGGTGTGCCCGCATTCATCCGCCGCCCACGCGGGCGCGACATTTACGCCGCTTGCGGTCAATTGAAACGAACCGTGGAATTCCCTGCCTCCTGAGCTAGTGCAGGCGTCCTCGCCCGTGCGGGGTTTAGCGGGTTGCGGCCGCTTTCGCTTCGGGAAGCACCTCGGGCGATTTGTAATTACCCAAAACAGAGCCGGAAATCTGTGCTGAATCCGCAGCCGCAGGTAGCTCGATGCGGAATGTCGCCCCGCCCTCCGGTCGATTTCCGCAGGTAATTTTTCCGTTGTGCTCCTGAATAATGCCGTAGCAGACGCTAAGACCCAGACCTGGTCCCTGGCCGACCGGCCGAGTGGTATAGAAAGGATCGAAAACCCGGTCTGGTTCCTCCATACCTGGCCCATTGTCGGAGAATTCCAGCACCACCTTGGTATCCTGTACTCCCGCGGTCACGGTCAGCGTGCCGCCCGTTTCTGTCAAAGCATGGAGAGCGTTGTTGGTAATGTGCAGGCATACCTGCAGAAGTTGATTCGAGTCGCCGAGAACTCGCGGCAGTTCGCTGGCGATGTCGGTGTGTACTTGAACATTGGGACCTCGCGATTGGGGCAGACAGAGCTTGACCGCGGTTTGTAACAGTGCACTGATATCCACCAGAGTCTTTTCTGCAGGAACCTGCTTGGCAAAACTCAGCAAGCTGGAAACAAGCGTCCGCGTCCGGCGTACCTGCTGCTCAAATTTTTGCATCAGTGACCGTTGTTCGCTGCTGAGTTCAGTTGATCCCAGCAACTCCGCGTATCCCATCATCGCGGCAAGCGGATTGTTCAATTCATGAGCGGCGCCGCCAACGAGTTGCCCAAGTGAAGCCAATTTCTCCGACTGCACCAACTGCGCCTGCACCCGTTTGAGGTTGTCGAATGATTCCTGAGAAGCGATCAGCAATTGCAGGAGCTCGCGATCCAGCAGGTGCTGTTTGAAGAACACCAGCGCGCCCATGACCAGCATGCTTGACAACGTAAGTACGAGCCGAAAGGTACGGACCCGCTGTGGAATTCCAGCATCGAATAAAGACCACATGGCAAACAGCGGAAGCGAAAAAATGGCGACCATGCCCAGCCTCATTACCCACACTCCGTAGCTCCCGGAAGCGGGGGCAGGCTGCTGCTTGCCGGGTGAACGGAGTGCCAGCATACCGATAACGGTGATCCACGCCATGGAGATGACCAGGGGCACATCGTACAGACTGCCGGTGTGATACCCTCCCTGTGCAATCACCCAGTTTATGAGGTAGGAACTCAGCGAGTACGTCAGCCCGGCGCCAAACCAATTCGCATAGATGATTTTCCAGGAACCTTGGCCGCGGAACCAAAGAATGCCCAAACCAGCCAGAAATACTATTTTCTCTGTAAGGTAGAGGATGTTGAGGTTGTGATCGTAACTGGGTTCATACGGTCGCACGTACTGCCACGGAATCACGGTAAACAAATAAAGATATAGCCACCAGACTAACAAAAAGGCAAAGTCGAGGGTTCCGAGGCGGGTGGTGCGTTGGTTCGTTTGCACATGCGGCTGCACAGCCAGCGCCGCTGTCATGGGGACGATATGAAGGAACAGTATTACGTCTCCCCCGAAAGGGTTTGGAAACTCCTTGCGCAGCAACACCTCGAAGTACATCCACAGGCACTGGTAGGACATCCAGAAAGCCACGCCCAACGTCATCAATGCCCAGAACAGCCGGACTCGACCGCGGGTTGCGAGTGCATTCAGCAGGAGTGCAACCGTGCCGGCAAGAAGGAGAACAAGCTGGGTGATGTCGCTTAGTGCAGTCAGAGGAAAGCCTTCGCGCAAAAACAGCGATGCCACCACCTGCAGACACACCAACCCCGCAGCGATCGAAATCCACAACTTCGTGTGACCGGACATGTTCATCCGTACCTGATTCTTAGGCACAATACACTAGAGGGAAAGTTACTCAAGTAACCAGAATGGAGCCTGGCAAGAATCGCCCAAGCCCTAGGTCCGAGTCTACTCTATTTAGATTGTTGGTGTTAGCTGCTGTTCAAGGAAGTTTTCACTTGCTCTCTGGCCCTATTACAAATAACATCCGGCTAACCATAATTCCTGTTACACGGTCGGATTCGATTGCCATTCCAAGCACTGCGAGATCGATTCCTGTGGAGGCTTCGCGCTCCCATGGGTCCCGGCGAAGTACGCCGAACTGAACGCTGGCTGGCCACAGCTCGCGTTTCCCTCGCTCTGGCTTCGCTAGTCGCGATCTGGATGGACCCCGCGGAAGTTCGTTATTCGCTTTGGGCCTACGGGCTGTTGGCCTTCTACGTTGCCCAGGGTGTCATCATCATGATCTTCCTGCGCAGGCGTCAGGAATCGACGCAGTCGTTCCGACTGCTCGTGCACAGCGCAGATGTGATCTGGCCAGCTCTCATTTCAGCCTTTGTCACGGGGCAGGGCAATCCTTTTTCCTTGTTCTTTGTTTTTGTTCTTGCAGCTGCTGCCTACCGTTGGGGGCTGTGGGAGACGATGGGAACCGCTGTGGCGGCAGTATTGGTGCTTTGGGTAGAGAGCTTTTGTTTGATTCATCTTCACGTTGTCGACCGAGTGAACGGGTTTCTTTTGAGCCATAAACTGGGCCTGCCTCTGTTGCACGTGAATGTGACCGATTTCGAGCCCAAACATCTTTTCATGCGCTCCGTCGATCTGCTCGTATTGGGCATTCTGTTAGGATATCTTGCCGAGCAGCAGAAACAGCTGCGCGCGGAGAAAGCGGTAATTGCCCGAACGATTGGCAAGGCAAGAGTCGAGGCCGGGCTTACCGGAACGATTGGCGAGATTGCCGGTGAACTGCTCTCGATGTATGGGGCAAAACAACTGGTCATCGCTTCTCACGAGACTAGCAACTATCGCGTTTTTGTCGGCGAATTGCGTCACACGAACGGCGATACATCCTTCCGATGGCTGGATCCGTCCGCGAGTGACCGCGAGACCTACCTGTACGAGTCTTCCGCGGCCACTTGTTACGCGCGACGAATCGGCAAACACCGGATGGAAGATTTTTCTCTGCTGGGATTAGATCGGGAGGGCGCAAGAGTTCGGGATCTTACTCCGGAATTTCTGGATCCGCTCGCGAAAAGATACGATTTCCAGAGTTTGATGACGGTGTCGTTTGCCTTTGGACGCGAATGGTCGGGACGAATCTTTCTGCTCGATCCCTCCTTAGCGGGTGACACGGAAGAAGAGTTGCGGTTTTTGGACGAATTGGTGCGCCAGGTTGGACCAGCCGTCTACAACGTGCTTCTGTTACGGCGTTTGCGGCTGAAGGCTGGAGCATTGGAGAGAGCGCGTTTCGCGCGCGAATTGCACGACGGGGCTGTCCAGTCGCTCATCGCTGTCGAGATGCAGGTCGATGTCTTGCGGCGTCAATCCCCCGGCAAGCCCGGCCTGGTCACGGAAGAACTAGGCAGGATCCAGGGGCTGCTGCGCGAAGAAGTTCTCAAGTTGCGGGAACTAATGCAGCAGATGAAAACCCTGGATGTAGATTCGAAGAAGCTTTTGGGATTACTATCGGACACGGTAGAGAGATTCCAGCGGGAGACCGGAATCTCCGCCCGGTTCCTTTCGGATTTGGACGAACTGAACATGCCGCAGCCCGTGTGCAGGGAGTTGGCGCGCATTGTGCAGGAGGCGCTGGTCAACGTCCGCAAGCACAGCCAGGCGCGACAGGTGCTGGTGCGGCTGGGTTCTCGCAATGGCGCCTGGCACGTACTGATCGAGGACGACGGGCGGGGTTTCCCATTCGCAGGACGCGTCTCTCAGGCCGAACTCGATACGCTGGGCAAAGGCCCTCTGGTCATTAAAGAGCGTGTCCGTTTGATTGAAGGCGAACTCACGATAGAATCAAATCCGGGCCAGGGGTCACGTTTAGAAATCTCGGTCCCGCAGCGCCGGCAAGTAACTTATGGATAACCGACGATCGCAGCCGACTCGCATCCTAATTGCCGACGACCATCCTATTTTCCGCGATGGCTTGCGCCGGCTCTTGGAAACCGAGCCTGACCTCAAGGTGATCGGAGAAGCATGTGACGGCGCCGAAGCCGTCCGGCTGGCGAAGCAACTCAAGCCCGACATTCTGCTCCTGGATCTGGCCATGCCCCGCCATCCTGGGCTGGAGGCGTTGCGCGAGATGAGCTCTGCTTCGAACCAGAACGCGGTTCGAGTGATACTGCTGACCGCGGCGGCCGAAAAGGCCCAGATTGTCGAAGCTCTGCAACTCGGGGCTCGCGGCGTGGTATTAAAAGACTCAGCGACCCAACTTCTCCTGAAAGCTATTCACACTGTAATGGCTGGCGAATACTGGGTAGGCCGCGAGAGCGTATCCAATCTGGTGCAGTACCTCAGAACTCTGGTCCAGTCTTCGGGCGAAGAGGCGCGGCAGAAGAAATTCGGCCTGACGCCCCGCGAACTGGAGATTGTTTCGGCGGTGGTTGCGGGCTACTCCAACAAGGAGACGGCCGAATACTTCAAAATCAGCGAGGACACGGTAAAGCACCACCTCAGCAATATCTTTGACAAACTTGGGGTTTCCACTCGCCTTGAACTGGCGCTCTTTGCCGTTAATCAGTCCCTCCCCTTAAAACCAATCGCTTAAGGATATGGCACTTTAGTGCCATATCCTGACACCGAAGAGCTATTGTTCCGCCCTCCCCAGATAATTAGCATTTAGGGGACAACTGAGATCAGGGGATGTTTCCGTTGATTGTCAGCTCGGTACAAGTCTTCCGCTCACGTGGGGAGTACTTGGCCGGGGAGCAAGGAGGAGCCTGTGGCAAAGTGTTTGCACCAACTGTGGTCGGATGAGCGAGGACAGGACGTCGCCGAGTATGCAGTCATGCTTGCCGTGATCCTGGTGATCGTCGTGGGTACCATTCGTCTAATCGGTGGTAATGCCAACAACGTGTTTTCGTCGGTCGCGAGTTCTATCGGGCAATAAATTCGCGAAGCCTGAGTTTCGCTCCCGTAACCTGTCAGGTATTCCTGCCCATCCACCTGATTTTCGTGGTCCAAGCTACGCCCCGTCTCTGGTCAGCAGTGGACGATCTTTGGGCTTTTAAGGCCGCGGGTGGCGTTCCGAGTATCGACTACAAGCTGTGAATCGCGCACTATCCCCGCGTAGTCATAATCTGAGTGATCGGTGACGATCAAGACGCAGTCATATTGGCCGAGATTGTCCAGCGGCGCGCATTTCATTTGCAGATCGTACTTGCGCCCCTTGCCAACGGTCGGAAAATACGGATCGTTATAGCTGACCTGGGCGCCGTCTTTCTGTAGTAGCTCGATAATGGTCAGGGATGGAGATTCGCGCAAGTCATCGATATCCTTCTTATAAGCGAGTCCGAGCACCATCACCTTGGCGCCGTTCAAGGCCTTCTTGTTCCGATTAAGGGCTTTGCCGACCGATTCCAGCACGTGATACGGCATGTTGGTGTTGATCTCACCGGCTAGTTCGATGAAGCGGGTACGGAAATCCCACTCCTTGGCCTTCCACGAAAGATAGAAGGGATCCACCGGGATGCAGTGACCGCCCAGCCCAGGGCCGGGATAGAACGGTTGGAAACCAAACGGCTTGGTTGCAGCCGCATCGATTACTTCCCAGATGTCGAGACCCATGCGCAAGGACAACAGCTTCAATTCATTCACCAGCGCAATATTCACGCAGCGGTAAATATTCTCCAGCAACTTGGTCATCTCGGCGGCAGCCGGCGAGGAAACCCGCACCACCCGGGCGAAAATGGCGCCATACAAAGCCGCAGACAGGTCAGACGCTTTCGCGTTAAGCCCGCCCACCACTTTCGGAATGTCGCGCCGCGCCACCGTCTGATTGCCTGGATCTTCCCGCTCAGGAGAAAATGCGACATAAAATTCCTGGCCGGTGGAAGCATCGCCGCGTGAAGCCTTAAGCCCTTGTCGGTTCCCTTTCTCTAGGATGGGAATCAGGACTTCCTCGGTGGTGCCGGGATAGGTTGTGCTCTCGAGGATCACCAAATGTCCGGGGCGCAAGTGCGGAGCGATGGACTTTGCTGTATCGGTGATGAAACTTAGATCAGGCTCGTGGTATTCGTTCAGCGGCGTAGGCACGCAAATGATGATCGCGTCCATCTCGGTTAAACGGGCGTATTCGGCGGTCGCGCTGAAGCCTTTTTTCTTCGCCGCCTGAATCTCAGTCGCTGGAATACGAAAAATGTAGGAACCTCCCTGCTCCAGAGTGGAGATCTTGCGGGCGTCGATATCGAACCCGGTAACTGAGAATTTCTGCTCTGTGTAGAGCAGAGCCAGAGGCAGACCTACGTAACCGAGGCCGATGACGGCGACACGCGCCTGTTTCTGCTCAATCTTGCTCTTCAGGTCGGAAAACAAAGCGGCGGCGGGCATTGATTCAATGCTCATAATTGATTTTGGGGGTCCGTTTGGATTTTACCATGTTGACCTTCGACACTCGAAAAGCGAGCGTACGTGCGCTCACTGAAGTAACCTGCAGCTTGACTGCCACGAATCGAGATTTCGCGTAGTCTGTATGGTCGAAACAGAGCGACGAAGAGCAGTTGTAGTCGCGGTTTAGCCGCAGGAAAACGAATCCATGGCAAAGCTTAAACTTGTCCTGATCTTAGGAGGATTGTTCGTAACCGCCTTGCTTGCGACTTCCGGTCGATTTCTCGTGGTCAATCAACCCCGCAAGTCAGACGTTATGGTTGTTCTCGCCGGGGAAACCGACCGGCGTCCAGCACGAGGGTTGGAGCTGCTCGAACAAGGTTACGCACCGCGGTTGATCCTCGATGTTCCCGCCAAGGCCAAAATTTACCAGTGGAACCAGTTGGAGATTGCGCGGAAATTTGTCGAAGGGTTGCCGCAAGCCAACGCAATTTCCGTCTGTCCGATTTACGGACACTCTACCCGGGATGAGGTTCAAGACGTGGCCCGCTGCCTGCAAGGCGCCACCGCCCACAGCATCCTGCTGGTCACTTCCGATTACCATACCCGGCGCGCTCTCAGTATTTTTGAGCGGGCTTTGCCCGCGGATTACAGCGTCGCCGCCGCCTTCGATGCCAGCTCGTTCGGCGCAGAGTGGTGGCGACATCGAGAGTGGGCCAAGGTAAATTTTGAAGAATGGTTGAAGCTGATCTGGTGGGAACTTATCGACCGCTGGCGCTAGGGATTCGAGTCGTGCCGATTGTGCGGGGGTAATCCGAGAGGCAATTGACGGTCGATGGTTCGCGGGCTAGTATCACCGCGAAGAGTTTGTGCCATGAGTGTGTCGATACTCCGAAATATTGTTTGCTGGACGCTGGTCGCCATCACTCCTGCGTCCTTGCTGGCGGCCGATTCGGGCGGAGCCATGCTCTATGGACGTGGCCCAGTCTTGCTCAACGGAAGTCCATTGCCCAATTCGTCCGCCGTTTTTCCGGGTGATTTGATAAAGACCCAGCCAGAGTCGCTCGCTACGCTGGATGCATCCGGCTCCGGCGTTATTGTGTTGCCGGACTCCGTCGTAAAATTTGAAGGCAAGGCTGTGACTCTCGAGCATGGAAGCGTTAACGTGGCTACGTCTGTAGGTATGGTTGCAATCGCCGGAGTGGTCACAGTGACCCCAGCTTCCAACACTTGGACAGAATTTGAAGTAGGGAATACCAACGGAACGGTTCAGGTTTTTGCCAGTAAAGGCAGTGTGAGCGTCAATTGCGGAAAGGACACAGCCAATCTCACCGAGGGTGAGCAGGCGAATCCTGACGACTCCGGCAAGTGCAATAAGAAAAAGCGGAAGGCAGCGGGACCGCCTTTTCCAGGAGGCGGCGGCTGGTTGACGAATCCATATGTTATAGGTGGAGCTGCGGTTACAACAGGCGTGATCGTTTGCCTGCTGCTGTGCAATTCTTCCCAGCCATTTATGAGTCAATACAAACCGTAGCGACTAGCTACTTCACTTCAAGTTCTCTTGTGCTCAACTGCGGACGAAGATCGTAGGCACCGGGCAGAACCGCGCGGCGGCGCGCAGCCCTGGTGTTGTGTCGATGGTGATGCCGGCCGAAACGTGGCTCCATGGCAGCGACCGTGCAGAGCACATAGAAGAGAGCGGCGTTCGCCGGGATCTGCAGATTGAAGTCCACAACGCTGTGAACCAGAATGCCGGTTACCCCAAGTACGGCGGCTAAAGTCAGCGCAGTGTTGGCATCGGCTGGGAGATGCTTCAATTTCTTAAAGGCAGAACCGAACAGCGTCAGCAGAAACCATAGCATCGTGGCGAAACCGAGCACTCCGATTTCAACCAGCAATTGTAGATAATCGTTATGCGCCGGACCCACTTGGAAATTCGTAGAGAGATGACTGAACTGCGGATAGATGTCGGGGAACGTGCCCAAACCCCATCCTAAAACCGGTTCTTGGACGAATATTTTGAACGCGTCGCGATCGATTGTCAGTCGGGTACCGTCCGACAACTCGGCTCGGGTCCCATCATGCATACTAACCAGTCGTTCCACTAATTCGCCACCACCGAGCCAAACCATTAACCCCAACGCAACGATCAAGAACCCGCCTAACACCAAAGCCACTTTCCAGTTCTTCCTTCGAATGATCAGAAAGCCCGCGAGCAAAGCCATCTGCGTGCCGAAGGCAGTCATACCACCGCGGGATCCAGACAGAAAAATTGTACTGGCCATCACCGCAGCCGAAACGGCCGCCAGCGCCCTGCGTGAGTCCCGAACATTGTCAGCAAGAGAAATGGCGAGAGGAATCGGGGTCAGCATCTCCATCAGTCCCGCATAGTGGTTATGGTTTACGTAAGGACCATATATCCAGCCGCCAGATGGCAGAGATCGAAGCCAATACAGCTTGCCGTTCGGGGCGATGCCCTGCGTCAACGCGAAGAGAGCAACCATACAACCATATCCCGAGAAAACCCACGCGAGAACTTTCACCTGTGATGTTCTGCGCAGGCACTGAACCACCAGGAAACACAAAAGTCCGTAGGCAAGGTAGAGCAGCGCGGTTGAAAAGGTGTCGAAACGATAGGCCGTTCGCCGGGTCGCAAGCTGCCAAAGAATCAGACCGGCGAAAAACAACATGGGGAAGAACAAAGGGTTGCCCACGATTTTCAATTCGCCCACTGCAACCTGCCGAGCAGCCCAAAGAGCGAAGAGCAAACCGGCGCCGACTTGCATGATCGACATCGACCATCGTTCCACCGCGCCAAATGCGAGCGGTCCAAATAGGAGAAGCCCAACGACTCCATACAACAACACACGATCCAGGTTCGCGCGGAAAGATCGAGGCGCACTCGATTCAGCAGCCAGTGTGAGCGGGAGTGGGGATGTCACTGTCCACCTGCCAGGGTTTGTTCCTGGGCCATGTGTCTCTGGGTCAGTTGAACATCGCCAATCCACAGCTTGCCACGAATCGCGTTCCCGGGTGGGACGCGCTGTATCCGCAGGACCAGCAGCCGCGTATCGGGGCCGGTGTTAAAGACTCCCCCTACCTGTTTCCAGAAATCGGCGTCTTTAAGCTCCTCGCTGGCAAAGTAGTTTGTCCGGGTAAACCGATCTTCCAGCAAAAAGCGTGGCCCACCCGCGCCCTGCAAGCCTTGCGACTTGAAATAGGCAGAGAACTCGTACTTCGTGTTCGGTTCGACAGGAATGAACTGCCGGATACCGACGTCTTCAATTCCCCGGCTGTCGAAGGCAATGGAAAGAGAACGGTGGCCGGAATGCGACTCGGTCGCGTCCAGCGCCAGCACCACATCGGATGATTTTTCATAGAGCCAATCGAATCCGCCATTCAAGACCGGCAAGCTGAAATCGCCGTTAACCACCAGATTCTCCGGCGAAGGTTGGTACGCAGAAAGATCGGCTAGCCCGGCCGCTTGTTGCCAGGCTTGATGAGCTTGCGCGACCTCCTGCCGATCGATGAGATAGCGGACATAATCGAAAACATGGCGCGTTTCCACGGGATGTTGGAGTTGCACCATCTGCATCCAGACTTTTGCCGCGGGTGCCGGTTCGTTCCTGGAAATCAAGAAATCCAAGAACGATGCGTAAACCTCGGCATTGCGTGGAACCACATCCCGAAGAAGAGCGTCGACATTCGGCTTGATCCGCCAGCAGCGATCTAGAGCCGCGGGCGGCAAATAAGGATCATTGGCCAGGACCACACGGAATTCCTGCAGCGCTTTATCCTTCTCTCCCACAGTCCAATAGAAATTGGCCGCCTCCCATGCAACTTCGGGAGTCGATGGGTCTGCGTTTATGGCGCGTTGTAAAGCATCTTGCTGTCGATCAATGTCAGCGAGCCGCCGATAAGTTCTGGAGAGTTCGAGCCAATAGCTGGCGCGGTACGGGTTTAGTGCAACCGCCGACCTAAAGAATTGTGCCGCAGCTAGTGGTTCACGTTGCGTCTGAAGGAAGTAATGCCCAAGCCGGTATTGATAATCCGCATTGCCTGGCTCCAACCTGGCTGCCATTTGCAGGCTCGCGAGGTCAAGTTTCCTGGAGAAGTAATCGGCGAGAAATTGGTCAGCGACCAGACCGATGTAAACCAGCGCGAGCATCAGGCATGCTGCTAAGAAGATAATCTTGCGCGTTGCACTCTGAAGCGCGATCTTCGTGTGAGTGGTTTGGTGCGCATGCACTCCACCCGGATGCTGACCCACACTACGCTCCATTGGAGGTAGCTTCAGAAACGACTTCCTCCGCGTTGCCTACTGGACCCTCTTGGTAGTAGCCATGGCCGTACTTGCCCTGATATTCGTAGTGATAATAGTAGTCGGGCGAACTGAGATCGACGGCGTTCACCAGCACGCCGCAAACTCGCGCGTTGACTTGCAGGAGGATGTCGCGGGCACGACGCAAAGCCGGTTTTGTGGTGTGTCCAGAGCGAATGACGAGAACGACGGCGTCAGCGTCGGTCGACATAACTACGGCGTCGGTGACGGACAGGGTTGGCGGCGAATCTATGACGATGTGGTCATATTGCTTTCGCAACTCTGCAAGAACATTTTTCATTTTGGCGGAGGCTAGAAGTTCGGCCGGGTTTGGCGGCGGCGTCCCGGCGGGCAGAATAAAAAGCTCGGGCAGAATCGTAGATGGAATGATGGCCTGTTGAAGAGTCGCGGCACCGGTTAGTACGTTGCTGAGCCCGATCTTCGGACCCATGCCGAGTGTCTTATGAATGCTGGGCCGGCGCAGATCGGCGTCAATCAGCAAAACTCGCGTGCCTTTCTGGGCCAGAACAATTGCGGAGTTCACGCTGGTCGTGGTCTTCCCTTCCTCAGGGAGAGCGCTGGTGATGAGAATGACGGTCGGAGGCCCTCCTGCAAAGGTCAGGAGCAACGAAGTACGCAGCGCGCGGTAGGACTCCGCCATCTGTGACCGGGGACGCGACTGCGTCACTAGCTCTACGGCCTCTTTAGACGAAGCCAGCGCCAGTTTCTGATTGCCACCCATTTCCCTGGTGCTTCTGGAGCCGAGAGGAATCATGCCTAAAGAGGGGAGAGCTGAGATGATTTGCGCCTGCTCTGGAGTTCGCACAGTGTTGTCCATACTCTCCAAAAGAAAAGCGAGCCCGATGCCGGTTGAGAGTCCCAGGGCTAGCGCAAAGCCAAGGTTTTTCAAAAGATTTGGTCCCGAAGGTGATGTGGGAACCCGGGCGACATCCACGATGCGGAAGTTATTCGACCTCAAACCAGCGGTCACGCCGGCTTCTTTCAATCTCTCCAGCAATCCTTCGGAAAGTGTGCGGTTGGCGTCGACGTCACGCTTGAGCAGGCTGTACTCGATGGCGCTCTCGTTGAGTTTGTTAGCCTCTTGCTTTTGTTGCTCCAATGCGGTACGCAACATGCTCTCACGCTGCACGGCGGCAAGATAATCGCCACGCAAACGTGCTGCCACTTTGCGAATTTCAGTCTGGATTTCTGCGTCGACTTCCTTGAGTTGACTATTCAGTTGAGCCAATTTCGGATAGGAAGGTCCGAATTGTGTGCTTAATTGCGCTACTTGGATCTTCAGATCCGCTTGCTGCTCGCGCAGTTTTTCGAGGAGCGCGGAATTAGCGCTCGAACCTCGGGACGCGCCGTCAACGTTAGCGGCGGCTGCGATCGAGTCTGAATCTCCGGTCTGCACCAAATGGTAGATCGATTCTTTCTCCATCCGGGTGGATTCGGCTGAGGTTAACTCGCGATTCAATTCATCCAGCTTGGCAGTCGTGATGTTCTGCTTTTCGTCGATCCCGAGAATTTCGTGTTCCTTTTGATACTTGACCAGCTTTTCCTGCGAGGTTTCCACCTTTATCTGGAGATCGACCAGTTGCTTGGAAAGCCAATCCGAGGCCTGCATCGTGGATTCGAAGCGTGTCTTGAAGTTCTGCTCCACGTAGGTATTCGCCAGCGTGTTGACGACGCGCGCCGCGATGTTCTTATCCGGGCTCCGGTAACGGACTTCGATAATCCTAGTATTGGGAACGAGTGCCACTTGAAGATTGCCTTTGAAGGTGGCCAGAACAGCCGACGTCCTGGCAGAATCTGGCTGCATCGCGTCAGTTGTTAGCTCCAGGGATGACGGCGAAGTCCTGCCCTTGGTTTCGAACTCAGGTTGCTTATCAAGATTCAGTTGTCGAATGACCTGAAGAGCCAGAAGATCGCTCTTTAGAATTCGCACTTCCGTGTCCAAGTCGGTCGGATCGTAGTAGTCGACGCTGCTGGACGAATCCTTGAGGTTGAAAGTGACTGGGTCCATCTTGTTGATGGCGATGCTGCCAACCGCTTCGTAAATGGGCGTGCTGCGTAATGTCGAAACCGTAACCACAACTAGCACCAGCGCCAAACTTCCAATCACAACCCACTTGTTCTTGATTAGAACCCGCAAGTACTCACGCGCCAGAGAATCCTGCGTTGGAACAGGAGGGTAGCCACCCGGCGTGGAATTGCGATTGAACTCAATCGGAAGCGGGGCCTGGAGTTCGCGCAGGAATTGGCCGTTCACTGGTACTAGCGGTCCCGAGTCCATCAGTACTCCCGAAGAAAATCTGGGCGGCGGAAGTTATTCCCTTTTCAAACCAGCACCGCAACCCGAGTCCCTGTCACCATCAGTTGTTTAACAATTGGGCTCAGTCTAGCACCGCACGGTGAGGAGTCATCGCTCCGAATTCAATGGGTTCCTTAGTGTTAACGGGGGTTCCCGTAGGCTTTATCGCAGCACATCTCCGCTATACTGGCGCTGACAAATTGCATTTTGATGTGCGCGCCAAGGCGAACCGACGCGGTTCGACGAGAAGGTCGCATTCTCACTTCGAGGGATTCGATCGATGAATTGGTCCGAACAGGTTGTATTGGTTACCGGCGGGACGGGTTCTTTCGGCAGAAAGTTTGTCGATCTGATGCTGAGAGAATATCGCCCGCAGAAGCTCATCATCTTCAGCCGCGACGAACTCAAGCAGCACGATATGCGGGCTTCAGGCTTCGATCATCCCAGCTTGCGCTATTTCATCGGAGATGTTCGCGATGCACAGCGTTTGGAACGCGCATTTTCCGGAGTCACCGTTGTAGTTCACGCTGCGGCGCTCAAACAGGTTCCGGCCTGCGAATACAATCCGTTCGAAGCGATCCAGACCAATATCATGGGTGGCCGCAATGTCATCGATGCCGCCATCAATCGCGGTGTCCGCCGCATTTTGGCTTTGAGTACTGACAAAGCTGTGAATCCCATCAATCTCTACGGCGCAACCAAGCTGTGCGCGGAGAAAATGTTTATTCAGGCGAATTCTTACTCCGGAGCGCAGGATACTCGTTTCAGTTGCGCCCGCTATGGCAACGTGCTGGGCAGCCGGGGCAGTGTGATTCCATTATTCCAGGAGCAGCGCAAGCGCGGCAAAATTACCATCACCGATTCCCGCATGACGCGCTTTTGGATCACGATCGAACAAGGAGTCAGGCTTGTGGTTCGCTGCATCGAGCAGATGCACGGCGGCGAAATTTTTGTTCCCAAGATTCCGAGCATGAAACTCGTGGAAATGGCGACGGCAATCGCTCCCGGTTGCGATGTGGAATCGATCGGGATTCGGCCGGGCGAAAAACTCCACGAGGTGCTGCTCTCGGAAGATGAAGCTCGCCATACGCTGGAAGTGGACGGCATGTACGTAATCCAACCGGCGCATCCCTGGTGGCGAAAGGATAACTGGAAGCAGGCGCGCCCGCTTCCCGAGGGATTCTCTTATACGAGCGACAACAATCCCCAGTGGCTGAGCGCCGAGGAACTCTATGAACTGGTCGGCGAGACCGCGCCTTCGGTTCTCCCCTGGCCCGAAGAAGAAAAGCTACGCGCCCCGGCCTAAAGAGGACCCCATGACCGTAGCTTCTGTAAGCGAAGTGCTGGCCATCCACGGCGGATCTCCCGTTCGAAAGACTTTGTTGCCGTACGCAAGACAGTCCATCGATGAGAGCGACATTCAGGCCGTCGTCGAAACGTTGCGTTCCGATTGGTTGACCACTGGCCCCAAGATCGCTGAATTTGAAGAAGCTATGGCAGCCTGGGTGGGCGCGAAATATGCAGTCAGCTTTAGTTCCGGTACGGCCGCCTTGCATGCGGCTGCTTTTGCCAGCGGGTTGCAACCGGGGGACGAGGCGATTACTTCTCCGCTGACCTTCGCTGCCACCGCGAACTGTGTGCTCTATCAGGGCGCGACGCCGGTGTTCGCCGATGTTCTTGAGGACACGCTGACCCTTGATCCTGACCTGGTAGCCACACGGATCACGCCGCGTACAAAAGCAATTCTTCCGGTGGATTATGCGGGTCATCCCGCGGATTTGGATTCTTTTCTCCAACTGGCTGACCACCACGGACTGATCGTGATCGAAGACGCCTGCCATGCGTTGGGTGCGGAGTACCGCGGACGTCGCTTGGGCAGTGTGGCACACATGACCGTCTTCAGTTTTCATCCGGTAAAGCATTTGACGACCGGCGAGGGAGGGATGGTTACGACTGACAATCCCCTGTTTGCCGAAACGCTTCACCGGTTTCGAAATCACGGGATCAACATTGATGCGAGGCAACGGCAGCGAGCGGGCCACTGGCACTACGAGATGGTTCTTTTGGGGTTCAATTATCGACTGACTGACATGGCCTGCGCTCTTGGCCTGCAGCAAATCAAAAAGCTCGAAGCGAATCTGTCGCGACGCAGGCAGATCGCAGCTCGATATTCCGCCGAGTTCCGCTTTATGGCGGGTACCGTCCCGCCGCGAACCCGAATGGATGTCAATCCCGCCTGGCATCTTTATCCCATCCGCCTGGATTTGGCCAAGCTCGCTGCCGATCGGGGCAAAGTGTTTCAGGCGCTGCGCGCGGAAAACGTCGGTGTGAACGTCCACTACATTCCGGTTCACCATCATCCGTACTACCGCGATCGCTTCGGATACATAGGCGGGGAGTATCCCGTGGCCGAAGCCGCCTATGAACGCTTGATCAGTCTGCCAATGTTTCACAGTATGACGGACGGGGATGTTGACGATGTAGTTCGCGCGCTGGACAAAGTTCTAGCGCACTTCGAGAAGTAGTTTCAGCAAGACGGGAGAAGAGCAGTGAAAATCAGCGCCGTCATTCAGGCTCGAATGGGCAGCACTCGCTTACCCGGGAAAGTGCTGATGGATCTGGGAGGCAAAACCGTTCTAGCCCGAGTCGTCGACCGTTTACGGACCGCCACGCTGGTCAATGAAATTGTGGTCGCCACAACAGATTCGATCGCCGACGATGCCATTATTCAGGAGTGCCGTCGGATCGACGTCGCGTCGTTTCGCGGATCGGAGGATGACGTTCTGGACCGCTATTATCACGCTTCCCTGCAGACAGCGGCAGAAGGAGTCGTTCGCATTACGTCCGACTGCCCTCTAATCGATCCGCAGATCGCTGACGAAACGATTCGCTCCTTTCTCGACCTTCGACCGGACTATGCGAGCAATGCTATGGACCGAACTTATCCTCGCGGCCTTGATACCGAGGTCATGACCTGCGATGCATTGTCCTGTGCGTGGCGGGAAGCGCATTTATCGTATCAACGCGCTCACGTCACTCCTTACCTGTACGAGAATCCGGATCGGTTCGACATTCTTGCGGTCAGGGGTCATTTCGACTACAGCGATCAGCGGTGGACGCTGGATACGGCGCAAGATCTTGCTTTCATCCGCGCAGTTTACGAACGACTCGGCAACAATGACAGCTTTACGTGGCACGACGCACTGGTTGTCTTGCAGCGAGAGCCGGAATTGATTGAATTAAATCGCGGCGTTATGCAGAAAACTCTGCACGAAGGATGATGTGCGCATCGGGCGGATGCGACCAAGGTCTCCGCCGGTTTCGCCAGCTACGCGAGAGCGGATACCGCAATCAACTGAAGAGTTTCTTAGTTGGGGCTGAGCAATGACAACCTTGAAGCTGGGCAGCAAAATCATTGGCGATGACAAACCGACCTACTTTGTTGCTGACATTTCCGCGAATCATGACGGAAATCTGGAACGTGCTAAACATTTGATTCGACTCAGTGCGCAAGCCGGCGCTGACGCAGCAAAGTTTCAGAACTTCCGCGCTCCGAGGATCGTTAGCGAAAAAGGCTTTCAGGCACTGGGCCAGCAGCTTTCGCACCAGTCCAAATGGAACAAAAGCGTTTTTCAGGTATATCAAGAAGCCAGTCTGCCCTGGGAGTGGACGCCCATCCTCAAGCAGGAATGTTCTTCCTGCGGCATCGATTACTTCTCGGCACCATATGACCTTGAAGCGGTCGACATGCTCGACCCGCACGTGGAAATTTTCAAGATTGGGTCGGGCGATATTACCTGGCCTGAAATGTTGTGTAAGGTCGCCGAGAAACAAAAGCCGGTGTTGCTCGCAACGGGAGCCTCGGAAATTGCTGAGGTGCAGCGTGCAGTCGAGCTGATCTTAGCCATCAATCCACAACTTGTCCTCATGCAGTGCAATACTAACTACACGGGCAGCCTGGAAAGTTTCCGTCACATTAACCTGAGAGTGCTGGATACATACCGCGCAATGTTTCCTGACGTGCTCCTTGGCTTATCCGACCACACTCCAGGGCATGCGACGGTGCTGGGCGCGGTCGCGCTCGACGCCCGTGTGATTGAAAAACATTTCACCGACGATAACCGCCGTGAGGGTCCGGATCACCCGTTTTCACTGACTCCGCAGGCGTGGCGTGAGATGGTGGACCGCACCCGCGAACTCGAATGCGCTCTGGGCTCTCCTCGAAAGACGGTGGAGGAAAATGAACGCGAGACTGTGGTGCTGCAGCGCCGATGCTTACGAGCATCTACGCATCTCGGCTCGGGCACGGTGTTGCAGCCCGGGATGGTCGAAGCGCTTCGTCCGGCCCCTCGGGATGCGGTGATGCCGATTGATTTGCCGCGAGTGATGGGCCAAACGCTGATTCACGATTTGCCGGCAGGCGAGTATCTCAAGTGGAACATGCTCACTGGCGTCGAGGAGGCACGCTAGTGCGAATCCTCTATTTCACCGATAACAGCTCGGATCACAATCTAAGGTTTCTTGAGAAGTTCATTTCACACGGCGTCGAAGTAGTTTTTCTGGACGCCACGCAAGATGCAACAGCAGCAAAGCCGTTGCCCGCGGGAGTCCAGAGTGTGCGCTTCCAACGGTGCGTTCCACGCGATGCCGGTCCCAGCCAGTATGAGGGCGTTGTGGCTGAACTTAAATCTTTGTTGAGAGATTTTCAACCTGACATCGTCCACGCAGGCCCGGTTCAGACTTGTGCATATGCAGCGGTTCTTTCCGGTTTCCATCCCTTGGTCGTAATGCCCTGGGGTTCAGATCTGATCACATATGCGGACCGGAATCCAGAATGGAGGCTCGCGACTGAGATCGCCCTCCGCGCGGCGGATGGTTTTTTCCCAGACTGCGACGCTGTCCGCGCCGCCGGCGAGCGTTTCGTTGGCTTCCCTGATGAAAAAATCGTGCAGTTTCCATGGGGAATTCGATCTGGTTCTTTTTCGCCGGAGGGGCCGACGATTTCCCGCGAAGATTTGGGTTTCAGCAGTGACTCGTTCACCTTCATCAGCACGCGATCCTGGGAGCCTGTTTACGACATACCTGTTCTTGTCGAAGCCTTCCACCGGGCATGGCAACAGAACGGTCGACTACGCTTGATTCTGCTGGGAAATGGGTCGCAAGCTGGCCAAATTCGTAACTTCATCGCGGAGCATGAATTAGGCCACGCTGTCGCAACACCGGGACTGGTTCCAGCTGAGGACATGCCCCGCTGGTTCCGCGCGGCGAATGCATACGTCAGCTGCACCAGGTCGGACGGAACCTCGATTTCGTTGCTACAGGCAATGGCGACGGGGCTCCCCGTGATCGTAACCGATATAGCATCCAACCGCGAATGGGTTGCCGAGGAGAAGAACGGTTGGCTCGCATCGGTCGGATCCTCCGAACAGTTTGCCGATAAGTTCTGGCGCGCGGCAAACCTGGGATCGATAGAGCGGAAGGCGATTTCGGAGCGGAATCAATGCATCGTAGCTGAACGAGCGGATTGGGACCGCAATTTTCCCGGTCTTCTGCGCTTGTATGAAAACCTCGTGAACAATGCGGTGGGAGTCAAAGTATGAAATTAGTCAGCCCACTGCTGAAGCACGTCGTCTATCCAGGTTTGTCCAAGGGCGGATATTTCCGGCGCGCAGCTCGAACCGGACCAGTTGTCCTCACCTATCACGGGATTTTGCCGGCAGGGTACAAAGTCGTTGATCCCGCTCTCGATGGCAATTTGGTAAGTGCAGATTCATTTCGCGAACAGTTGCGATTCCTTAAGAAACGGTACAACGTAATCTCTCCAAAGGAATTCCTGCTGTGGTGTGAGACCAAGCGCGAATTGCCTCCACGTTCAGTGCTGTTGACTTCCGATGATGGCCTCCGCAGTTCACTTTTCGACATGCTGCCCGTTCTTCAGGAATCCGACCTTGAGTGCCTATTCTTTGTCACTGGCGCTTCTCTCAGCCACACAGCCACAATGTTGTGGTACGAAGAACTCTCACTGATGTTCCTGGCGGCTCCGGCGAGCTTTTCTTTGGAGCTACTCGAAATCGGACTGCGAGCGGAAGTACAGCAGCACGAGAAGCATTCTTTCTGGTGGGAGCTTGTAAGAAAGCTTTCGCAATTCGAAATCAATCGCCGGAGAAAACTCCTGGGAAGAATAAGAATGCACTTGGGATTCTCTGAGCAATGGGATGCTGAATACCGTAAAGATCCTGTGCTCAGCCGGCGATTCTTGATGTTGAGCCTGTCGGAACTGCATCAGCTCGCCGAGGCAGGCATGTGCATTGGAGAGCATACGTTGTCTCATCCGATGCTTTCGCAGTCAACGCGGGAAGATGCTTGGAAGGAAATTTTTGAGAGCAAACGCAACCTAGAAGATGCGCTGGGACAAGAAGTGTGGGCGTTGGCCTATCCATTTGGAGATTCGTCCTCAGTCACATCGCGCGAATTGCAAATGGCTGAGCGAGCCGGCTTCAAGAGCGCATTTCTCAATACGAGCGGAGGCATCGGACCGGAGACGCCAAGATTTGCACTGCCGCGAGTACACATCACTGCCACGATGAGTCTGGCGGAATTCGAAGCGCATATTTCAGGATTTCATCGGTCCATGCATGAGTTGGTCAGAGCAGCAAGCCTGCACGCTGTTGTGGGGTCGAAGGTTTGAAAAGAGACTGGCACTAACTCATCCACGAAAAATCACCTGATTAGGGGAATACCTTGCGTCTGGTTCTGCATCGAGAAATTCCGGAAGACAACAATCTGGCTCGCCAGTGGAACGAACTGGTCTGGCAAACGGAGTGTCCGGAAGTCTTTTACACATTCGAATGGGCGCTTGCCGTAAGCCGCGCCTATCGAGGTTCCATCACGCCTCTGCTGATTTTGGCTTATGAGCAAGATGCGTTAGTCGGCGTCGCCTCGCTAGCGACCAATCATCAGCGCCGGGAAGCATTCTTTCTGGCAAGCGCGACAGGAGACTCTTGCAATTTTCTTTCCTGCCCTGCCCGCCGTATGGAATTCGTGGATCTGGCCCTTGACGAGCTGCGTAGATTGAAGATGCCTGCTTTAGTCGCGGCAAGTTTGCCCGCAAATTCGGTTACCGCGTGCGCTCTCACGGCAGCAACTGTGCATGGCTACAAAACGTTTTCCCGGCCGGCGTCCCTGTGCGCTCAGATCGTTCTCGGTTCGTCCGCGGAACGGCAAAAGCTTAAGCACTCCGTGGCGAATCGAAAGGCCTATCGTTATTCCCTCAAAGGTTTGGGAAAGCACGGACCTGTGACCGTTCACCATCTAAAGTCGCGTGACAATCTGAACTCGGCGCTTCCGGAATTTCTGCGAGCTCACATTGCCCGATTCTCTACCGCAGGCCGGTGCAGCAATCTGGCGCATCCACAGCGGCAGGCCTTCCTCACTGAATTAGCCAGCTTGCTCTCTCCGCCAGGTTGGATCGTGCTCACAATCCTGCGAGTCGGTGACCATCCGGTAGCATGGAACTACGGGTTCCAGTTCTCCGGAAGCTGGTTTTATTACCAGCCAACCTTCGACCCTGATTGGCGGGAATTTTCGCCTGGGTTCTGCCTTCTCTCGAAAATTGTAGAAGCTGCCTGCGATGACCCTGCAATCGAGCGGGTTGATATGGGACTGGGCTCGGAAGGCTACAAACAGCGATTTGCCAACGGCGCCCGCCAAACCCTGGACTTTACCGTTACTACCTCGACTACGCGTTATCTCAGAGAGGCGGCTCGCTACCATATCGCGGCTCTCATCAAATCCTCTCCACGCCTTGAATATGGTGTGCGGAGGATGATGGGGACCGTCTCGGTAGGAGGCGGATAAGTTGAAGGTCTTGCTGCTCCATCCTGACGACGCGCCTTCATCATCCGCTCCAAGCGCACGTTGGGATGTGATCGTTGACCTAGGCCGCGCGCCAAATTCTACGTATGACAGGTGGCGGGGGGAAACGAATTGTCGGTTGTTCAGCCTCTACCACTTTGCTCAAGAGGTCGACGATCTCCGCTTCCTGCAGCGACTGTTGCACATCGGAACAGGACGCATGGTAGACCAATTGGGAATCGATTGGTGGGACGTCTTATCGCTTGAGCTCGTGCCGCACCTTCAACAGCTCATGCTCGCACACCGCCTATCAAAAGAACTGGACGCGAGTTGCGAGTTGTACGCAAGCCGCCCCCACCCCGTTGCTTCGGCTCTGGAGCAACGTCTCGGCGTTCGCTTGACGATCTTGCAAACCCGCTTCCATGGAGTCGTTCAGCAAGCACGCCGTTATCGCGACGCATTCTCAAGTCTTGACACCCTCCAGCTTGCCCAAGTGCTTGTCGACAAGTTTGACAGCGATCATTCCATCCGGAGTCGCTTTACCCAGCGTGGTCAAACATCCGGAGAGCCGGTCATCTTGTTGCCTTCGGCCTACATTAACGTCTCTCGCGTCGCAGTTTCCTACGCCGAAATGCTTCCCGATCATCAGTTCTTGTTGGTCTGCGCCAGGAACAATGCCAAAGTTCCCGCGCTGCCGCCCAACGTTAGATCGACATCGCTGACGCCATACTTCGTACCGAGCGACAAGCAGGAAATGACTTGCCTAATCGAGTCCTGGAAGAAACTAAGAAAACATCTTGCTGGTGTGGACGAAGTATTCAGCTTGGCTGATGCAATTGGACTACTTGGACAAATGCCTTCACTTCTGCGCTGGGGATTGGCGCTTCGCGACGCATGGAACCAGGTCTTCAAATCCGAGATTGTGACTGCTTGTCTTTCCGGCGATGACAGCAATCCTCCATCAAGCATTCCACTCATCATGGCCAAGAAACGTGGGCTTCCCGCTCTCGCCTGTCATCATGGTGCCCTGAACTACCACATGGCGATCAAGACGAACCACGCAGACGTTTACTTGGCGAAGAACGAAATGGAGCAGGACTACCTGCGACGCATTTGTAAGGTTGCTCGCGAGAAAACGGTGATGGTGGCACCGTCGTCATCGAGGCGGCTGCGTTTAGAAGGTTTTGCTCGCCGTTCTGCTCAGTGGTTGGTTTTCTTTACCGAGCCCTATCACGGCAGCGGTTGGCGCAGCGATGAAGTCTATCGCGATCTCTTGCCGCAGTTGTGCGCTCTCGCGAAGACCTGTGGCCTGAAACTGGTGTTCAAGCTTCACCCATTTGACAACATTAAGGGCCACCGGAAGATGTTTCGCCGCTTCGTTCCCGAGTATGAGCGCCAGATCGAAGTGCTAGCTGGCCCGCCATCGGATGAGTTGTGGAACAACACACGAGTGGCTCTGACTGTGCAATCGTCCACAGCTTTGGAGTGCGCAGCCTTGGGAATTCCCGTCTTCCTTTGCTCATGGTTGCGAGATCCGTGGTCCGGATACGTTCAACAATACATGCGATTTGGTATAGGTCACGTCTTGGAATCTCCGCAACAAATCGCCGGGATTCCTGCGCTGGTTGAAATCGAGAACCAGGAGTCTCCTCATCCGCTGACGGCTCGAAGCGGGATAGATAGCGATGAGTTGGCAGATCTGTTTCTTGGAAAGCATTCTGCGCAGGCGACAGCAGCTGAGTGCTGTCTCACCGGGTGAGCAACACGAAAGTGGGCAGAGAGCTCTGATTCGGAGCTAAAGCTGCAATGAGAACAAAGTCTCCAACTCGACCAATTACGATTTTCACTCCGTCCTGCGCGGACGAAGAGGATACCAATGCTCAAAATCTTACGGTAAAAGAGATTGTCGCCCGCCTGCCTCCGGAGCAGTTTCACGTCACGATGGTTTCCGAAGGCAATCCCGATCCCCGCATCGCCGCGCGTAGGAATACGCAGCTGGTACATTGGAGCGACCACTGGAATACGGTCCGTCTGTTCCGTCACTGTCTTTTTCCCAAGCCCGACATCTATTTCTTTCCTCGATGCGGCCCCCTTGACCGTACATTTTTCGATTCCAGAAATTATTTGGGAAGAGGTACTGCCTTGGTGAGCTACATCGTGATGATGATGAACGATCAAACGGCCACCGGATTGATCAGTCGCTCGATCGTTGAGGCGGACAGGGTCTGTGCCAACTCGAAGTATGTAGCCGATTCAGTTCGCGAGAAGTTTGGGATTGAGTCAACGACCGTCCATGATGGAATCGACCGCAGATTTTTCTTCGCGCAGACCGAAGGAAAAGGAACTCGCAGTTCAGACCCTTTGGTGGTTCTGTATGCCGGTTCTCTACAGCCAAGGAAGCGCGCCGAAATACTAATCCATGAAGCTGTACGCTGGCCAACTGTAGAGTTTCGCGTCGCCGGCCGGGGTGAAACCGAAGAACGCTGCCGCGCCCTATGTCAGAAACACGATTGTCACAACGTCTCTTTCTTAGGCCATCTATCGTCGAGGCGACTCGGAGAAGAAATGCGACGAGCGCATGTCTTCTTTTTCCCGAGCATTCTCGAGGGCCATCCCCAGGTGCTCGGACAAGCCGCAGCTTGCGGCTTGCCGACAATCGCTATGAATCTGTACCAGCCCGATTACGTCGTGCATGGGGAAACGGGCTTCCTGGCAGAATCGGATGCGGATTTAACGCAGGCACTGGATCTTCTTCTTCGCGATTCTGTATTGCGGCACTCGATGGCGTCAGCTGCTGTCCGGCACTCACACTACTTTGATTGGGATCGCATTGCCGGCCAATGGATCGAGCTTTTTCGAGAAGTAGCCGTTGATCGTCGGGCGGCTTGAGTATGCGCAGAATATTCGGAATGATCGATTCAGATGACGCCGTACGGGATGTGCCTGCTGGCCTGCAAACCCGCATAGAAATAAAAGACGATTTGCATACGGCCGTTGCGCCCTATCTCAGCCGTCTCCGTCGGAGAAAAACCGCACCATGAGCGCGACCGCGCAGTTGACAAGAGAGCAGTCGCCTCCACCGGCAGTGAGTCTGGCTCGCATCGTCAACAACTCTATTGCCTTGGTCTTGCTTGATCTGCTCAACAAGGCGATTCCGCTTGTCGTGTTCCCACGAGTAGTTCGCGCTCTCGGACCCGCTGCGTACGGGCGATTGGGCTTCGCGGGTGCAGTCGCTGGTTTCTTTGGATTGCTGGCCTCTCCGGGATTCTCTACATACGCGCTGCGAGAGGCAGCCAAGAACAGCGCAAGGGTTTCATTCCTGGTTAAGCACGTCCTTGGTGCGCGCATTGTGTTCGCGAGTGCCTCCTACACACTGCTTGCGATCTTTACCTTTCTCTTCGCCCCGCGCGACGGTCAAACACGTCTATTGATAATGCTTTCCGGGTTGGCATTTGTCGCGAGTAGTCTTGACATGCAATGGATTTTCTCCGCTCGCTCGCGGATGTCCATCATTGCGGCGCGGAGCGCGCTCGCACAACTAGCCTATGCCGGCCTGATTCTCGCCCTGGTGCGCGGTTCAATGGATGCGTGGATTATTCCATTGGCAACTTTGCTTTCCCTTGGTCTAAGCACGCTACTTATCTGGATGCCCGCACGACGTCAATATCACATTCCACTGCCGGAGATCTCGCCGCAAGCATGGGCCACCTTCTTGCCCATCTGCCTGGTGATGGGATTCTCCAGCTTGATGTCGATGATTTACGACCAGATTGATGTCGTCATGCTCAAGTACTTCCGCGCCGATGCGGAACTCGGAACCTATGTCGCCAGTTATGCCCTGATGACGATGGCCCTGTCCTTCGTCCCGATCCTTGGTCAGGTATTTATGCCACTGCTCTCGGAAACCGCCGGCAAGGGAAATGATGCGGGGGAGAAATATCTGCGTTGGTTCGGCAATGCTACGATCGGCTTTGCCCTGCCCATCGCCGTGGGCGGATTCATCCTCGCAGTTCCGCTGACCCAATTTGTTTTTGGAAGCCAATACTCGGGATCGGGGATCCTCTTTCGATGGCTTACGCTGACTCTCATCACAGGCCCAGCAGCGAGCTATTTCGGAGCGCAACTCATACCGAATGGCCGGGAAAAACAATACTTCGTGTCGGTGCTGGCCGGGGCCTTGACCAACATCGTGCTGAACCTATTCCTCATTCCCAGGTACGGAGCCATTGCGGCTGCGTTCACAACGGCGCTCAGTCAAGGCGTTGTCGCGCTCATGAGCTACTATTTTGCTAAAGATCTGACGAAGCCACCTCTGCTGGCTGCATTGGCCATATCGACGCCTCCCACATGCCTCATGGCGGCCTGTCTTGTAACGATGCGAATCGTATTTCCAGTTCACGTCTTGGCACTGGTCGCGCTAGGAGCCTTGGCATACTTTGGTGCTTACGCAGTGACTGTCACTCTGAAGAATCGAATCAGCGCTGCGAGCACTTAGATCGGAGTGCGCTGAACAAGATGGATAACCGGTAGCTTTCTATGCATTGTTTAGCACCCAGCCCGTACTCGGATCTTCAGAAAAACAACGCAACTGTTGGGCAAAAACAAAAGCTGTCGGTGGCCGTCTTGCTGTCGGGCCGGGAGAAGTTCAGCGCATACTACGGTGGTGCTCTAGCTCGCTGGACATACGAAGTCTACAGTAGGATCACACACGAAATTGATGTCACGGTTTTCGGTTTTCCAACGGGCAGCCAGGACCTCTATCCACTGTCCCACCAAAGCAGCGAGGCATGGCGGGCCTGTGAGATCGTAAGTCGAGTCCCGGTGGCGCGGCGCTATGAGGATCAATTATGGCTGCGGGCCTTAATGCCACGGCTTCGAAAATTCGACCTCCTGCACATTCACAACCGGCCGCAATGGGCAGGTTTTCTACGGCGAATGGGCTACGCGGGGGCGATCCTGCTTCATCTGCAGAACGATCATTTAGGACATTGGACCTCACAGATGCTCGACGACTTGGCGCTGCGCGTCGACCGGGTCGTGACGTGCAGCGGTTTTCTCCGTGATTGCTTTGCGCCGAAATCTTCAGCCCTCGCCGCTAAGACCGAAGTCGTATTCAATGGGGTCAACCGCGAGTTGTTCTTTCCCCGCGAGGAAATTTGCGAACGCAAGACCATTTTCTTTGTGGGCCGCTTCGATGCAGAGAAGGGTGTGCTTCAGCTCATACAAGCCTATGCCCGAGTTCTGCAAGCTTACCCTGACGCTTCGCTCGTAATCGGAGGCACGACGGGCTTTGGAACGCATCAGGAGACAGATTACGTCCGCCAGGTGCGTGACCTGGCGAACTCTGTCATACAGAATTGCAAAGGCAAAGTTCAATTCACCGGGTACATTCATCACGACCGGGATTTGCCTTCGTGGTTTCAGCGAGCGACCATCTTCGCCTGCCCTTCCTTGTTCCAGGAGCCATTCGGGCTGGTGAATGCGGAGGCCATGGCTTGCGCGACGCCCGTGGTCGGCGCCAAACGCGGGGGTATTCCAGAAATATTAGGCAGCGCGGGTCGGCTGATCGATCCCGAAAACATAGAAGATTTCGCCTCGGCTCTTTCCCAGTTACTGGCGAACCCCCGTGAGTGCGAACAACTCGGCGATGCTGCGTATGAACGATGCCGGCAGATGTTCGACTGGCGACTGATCGCGACGCGTTGGGCCGCCTTGCTCAAGCAAATGGTTCGCCTGGCAAGCCAGCTTGCCCGGCTCGGAACCTAACTCGCAATTGCGCCATCGATGACAATGTGATTCCTTGGACTGGATGGCAGACTATCGAAAGAAAACACATCAAGCCGAATGCGAGTCCTGACTCTCACTCCCTTTTATCCCACGGCCTCCGACGATGCTGAAGGATGCTTTATCGCCGAACCGCTGCGGGAACTGGAACAGTTCGGAGTGAACTCTTGCGTAGTAGCGGCGCAGCCACTGCATCGCGCTAGCGATGGATCAAACGCAACCGCCCCCGTCGCAAGGTGGGTCCGCTATCCCTGCATACCGGGCGGAATCGGTCTCTCTTCCGCCGGAGCGTTACTTTATGCGAGTCTGATTTCCAAAGTCCGTAGATTGCATCGTTCTCAACCGATCGATGTGATCCATGCTCATGCTGCATTACCGTGCGGGCATGCCGCGGCGCTGTTAAGCCGGGAGTTGAAGATTCCTTGGGTGGTCACGGTGCACGGTCTGGATGCATTTTTCGATAACCAGGTCCACGGATACGCTGGTCAATGGTGCAAGCGGGTTACACGATTCGTTTATCGTTCCGCAACGCGAGTGATTTGCATCAGTGACAAAGTTGCCGAAAAGGTCGCAGAGAGCGCAGCAGCTCCAGTTCATACAACAGTGATTTACAACAGCGTAGATGCGCAGATGTTTTCTCCGCCATCGACCGATTCGGCAGCCAACAAGATCCTTAGTGTAGGCAACCTGATTTCCATCAAAGGTCACGAACTGCTCTTGCGAGCGCTCGCGGCAGTCGTGCCAATGTATCCAGAAATTTCTGTCGAGATCATTGGCGACGGTCCTGAATATCATCGCCTGTCTAGACTGGCGAACGACTGCAAGGTTGCAAGCAAGGTCCGTTTTCTGGGCCGTCAAAGTCGAATGCAAGTTGCCGAAGCGATGCGTCGCTGTGTCGTTTTCGCGTTGCCCAGCCGGTATGAAGGGCTGGGTTGTGTCTATCTGGAAGCAATGTCCACCGAAAGACCCGTAATCGCGTGCCGGGGCCAGGGCATTGATGGAGTGATCCAGCACCGAAGCAACGGCTGGCTCGTTGATCCGGATAACCTGCAAGAACTAATCACAGCACTCTCGGCGCTTCTGCAAAACCTGCAACTTCGACGCCAGATCGGTCAGGCAGCTCGCCGCACTATCCTTCACAGTCTAACGACTACGCATCAGGCCGATCAGCTTGCTGCCCTCTATCGCGAGTGCGTGGCATGAACCGCCGAATTGTCATTATCACCGAGATCATCGCTCCTTATCGGATTCCTGTTTTCAACGCGCTCGCGCAACACAACGAAGTGGATTTGCACGTAATCTTCCTGGCCGAAAATGATCCGACCGAGCGCGAGTGGCTGGTCTACACGGATGAAATCTCTTTTTCCTACCAGGTGCTTCCCTCTTGGCGGCGTAGACTCGGTCGACACAATTTCCTGCTGAACCGGGGCGCAGAAACGGCACTGCGGCGAGCGCGGCCAGATTTTGTTGTCTGCGGAGGCTACAACTATGTCGCCTCATGGCAATCGATGGTCTGGGCGCGACGAAATCGCGTCCCATTTGGTCTGTGGGCGGAGAGCACGACCAGAGACTTCCGCAGCGGCCATTGGTTGATAGAATTTCTGAAAACCAGATTTCTTCGCAGTTGCGATGCATTCGTGGTTCCAGGAAAGTCCTCGATCGAGTACTTGAGGCACTACGGCATGCCGCCAGAAATGATCTTTACGGCGCCCAATGCGGTCGACACACAGTTCTTTGCAGACCGAGCCGCAGTCATTCGCGAGGATGCGGTCGCGCACCGCCAGGCTCTGTGTTTGCCGACCCGCTTTTTTCTCTTTGTCGGCCGTCTGGTTCGTGAGAAGGGCGTTTTTGATCTTCTTGCCGCATATGGCGCGCTGGCGCCAGAGCTTAGGAGGGAAATCGGCCTGGTATTTGTCGGAGACGGCCCCGCACGCGCCGCACTTCTTCAGCGGGCCGCAAAGATTAATCCCGGATCCATTCAGTTCAAGGGCTTCGCCCAGCGGGAACTCTTGCCGGCTTACTACGCGCTCGCAGACGTATTCGTCTTCCCCACGCACACAGATCCATGGGGCCTGGTGGTGAACGAAGCGATGTCATGCGGTTTGCCTGTCATTTCCTCCGGCGCAGCGGGTTGTGTTGCCGACCTGATAGAAAGTGGATGGAACGGTCGCGTGGTTTCCACCCATGACGTCGGTGAACTCACTTCCGCTATGGACGAACTCGCCCGCGATGCCGAACTACGATCGCTTATGGGCCAACGCAGCAGGGAACGCATCGGACAATATTCACCCGAAGCCTGGGCCAGCGGCATGGTCAGTGCCGTCCTGCCGTTTGGGAGACGCACTGCATGAGTGACAGCCTGTCCAGATTTTTGCTGCCGAGTATGATTGCGATGTCCTGTCTGTTCGCGGTGGGCGTTGCGGTTCTGCGGCCGGACTATTTCAGTAGTACTAATGACCTCGCAATTCTGCTTTTTCTGCAGCTACTGCTGGCGGCAATTTGGAATTACCGGGCGCGATTTTTTCCTCTCCTGCTCGTGGTTTTCCTGTGGGCTGGCATGGTAGTGCCACTGAATGTAGTGTGGACATCAGGACGATGGCTGGTTCTGGCGGTCGGTACGCTTGCTGGTCTGATTGTTTATGTTCGAAATCAGGAACGCTCATTCATGACATTCCATCTGGCGGCGTTTTTCTGCGTCGTAGCAGCTCTGGTGTCTGCCGCCGTGTCGGCGTATCCGAGATTGGCCTTCCTCAAGACCATGAGCTTACTGCTTCTGTTCCTCTACGGCTCATCCGGTGCGCGCGTGGCCGTGATGGGAAGGGAAAAAGGTTTTTTCTCGAGTTTATTGCTGGGCTGCGAGCTGCTGGTTTACATTTCGGCAATTTCCTATTTCATCTTTCACTTCGAGATGTTCGGTAACCCAAACTCCTTGGGCGCGGTGGTGGGAGTGGCGGCAGTGCCAATCCTGCTGTGGGGAATTCTGATGAGCGAACAGCCAACAACCTCTTGGCGACGCATATTCGCTTTCGCGATCGCACTTCTATTGCTCTTCAGCAGCTATGCCCGCGCGGGCATCGCCGCGGCAGTCGTCTCGTGCGTTCTGGTTTGCATCGCTCTGCGTCGATATCGACTGCTCGTCAGGGGTTCATGCGTCGCCCTGCTCTTGGCGGTATTCGTGATGGTAGTAGTTCCTTTTCATGAGCAACCTTCGGAGTCCCTCACATCCGTCTTTCTGTACAAAGGACATCGCGAAGACGGGATTCTCGCATCCCGCAGATCCATTTGGGATGAAACGGTTTCGGTCATTCAAGCCCACCCATGGCTGGGCAGCGGTTTTGGCACCAGTCCGACCAGCAGTGAAGTGGTACGTCGACCCGAAAGCTTCGAATCGTTTCGTGAGGCTACTCGAGAACACGGCAATAGCTACTTGGCGATTACCGAATGGGTCGGATTCGCGGGAGATGTTCCGTTCTTCACTCTCATCCTCCTCCTGTCTGTGAATGTGGCGCGTGCCCTTCGGCAAATGCACCGGACCGGGAATGTCTTCTCCCCCGTAATTCCATTGGCCGGAGTTCTGACGGCAGGCCTGGTTCATGCAGCCTTTGAGGATTGGCTTTTCGCACCAGGTTACTATTTGTGCGTTTTTTTCTGGACCCTGGCTTTCATCATGGTGGATGTTCTTCCTGCGGCTGAGCCGACCTTGAAATCTGCCACTCTTAGTGCTCCGCGCGCATGGACTCACGGTTTGGGCACGGCTGCTCTCGGTCGATGATGCATCTTTTTCTCAACTGCCTCGCTGCCAGCGCTGGAAGCGGGTTGACCTATGTTCGCAATATTGTTCCGCAACTCTCCGCCCGGCCAGATCTGCGCGCTACTCTCGTCCTCGCTCCGCAGTTAAGGAACGGGCTTAGTAATCCGCCTAACATTTCATTCGTTGAAATGAAAATTTCAGGTGGTGCGGCAGGACGTTTCTGTTGGGAACAGGCTCTACTGCCGCGCTTAATTCGCCAGAGCGGTGCGGATGTATTGCTGTCGGCGGGCAATTTCGCTCTCCGGCAATCGCCTGTGCCCCAGATTCTTCTGTCTGGGAACTCTCTTTATACGTCTGCGGACTTCTACGACGACCTTCGTGAGCGCAGAGCCTACCGCATCTGGTTAGATACGCGAGCCAGAGCCTTCTTCGCCCGGCTCTCGGTCCGCTGGGCCGACTGCACTGTGGCTCCCAGCAGGGCTTTTGCCGATACGCTGCGGGTGTGGACCGGGGGCAAAGTCGTCAGCATTTATCACGGATTCGATCCCGAGATATTTTTCAGGGACCAAAGCCCGTTGCCTTCCGCCATTCAAAACAGGATCGACTCCGGTAGGAACACTCTGCGCCTTATCTTTGTGAGCCACTACAACTACTACCGGAATTTCGAGACCCTATTGCGAGCCATCCCGTATATCCAGCGGCGCTTGGACGGTAGGAAGGTTCAGCTCTTCCTGACCTGCAAACTTTCCCCCGAAGAAGATTCGGGTGCCTTTCGCCCCGCAACCGCGGCTGCGCTGGTCCGCCAGCTTGGAATTTCAGATCAGGTCGTCGAGCTCGGAGCGGTTCCATATCACCACCTGCAGCAAATAATCCGTGCTTGTAATATCTACGTGACTCCCGCCTATGCTGAGACGTTCGCGCATCCGTTGGTGGAGGCGATGGCCTGCGGTCTGCCCATCGTGGCTTCCGATCTGCCCGTACACCGCGAAGTTTGCGGGAACGCCGCTCTGTATTTCCCTCGCTTTTCTTCCCGACAACTGGCTGAAAGTGTTGTCGAAGTGGCACGATCCTCCGAGTTGAGGCAAAAGCTTATTGAATGGGGGTTAAAACGGTCGCGTGATTTTTCGTGGCGTAACCACGTGGATGAGATTATCTCTCTTGCCCGAAGCCTTCAACGTTCCAATCCTGAATACTTACGAGCCGCCTAGACCGGTTCGCTGTTGTCGTATCCAATTACGAACCGTGATCCCCAGCGATGCGAGGATCTGGATGCGTGTCCGCGGTAGCAATTGATGGTGCGAATCACCTCCATCCCTCACCGCGGCTGGAGGCGGACTCTAATCGGCAGCGGCAGCGGCTTGTAACGTTGAAGCCTCTACACTAGAGCGACAGTAAGCGACCACGCTCTTGATGATGTCGTCGAGTGACTGCGTCGGTGCGTATCCAAACCAACTGCGGGCTTTCGCAATGTCGGGAATGCGCCGCTGCATGTCCTCGAAGCCCTCGCCATAAGCCTCATTGTAGTTAACGTATTTGATCGTACTGCTCGACTGGGTTGCCGCGATCACTTTCCCGGCCAGCGCGTTCATGGTCACTTCCTCAGTGTTCCCTAGATTGAAAACCTGACCAACCGCGGCATCGCAGGCAATGCATTGCACCAGTCCCCCGACGATGTCCCCGACATGAGTGAAACATCGGGATTGTTCGCCATCTCCGAAAACCGTCAAGGGCTCGCCGCAGAGCGCTTGCTTAACGAAAGTGGGCAGGACCATGCCGTAGCGCCCGGTTTGCCGCGGGCCCACGGTGTTAAACAGCCGCACAATCGTAACCGGAAGTCTTCGTTCGCGATGGTAAGCCAGCGCGAGGAACTCATCAATCGCCTTGGAGCAAGCATAACTCCATCGCCCTTTTGTGGTGGGCCCGAACACAAGGTCATCTTCTTCAGAGAAGGGAAATTTAGTGGACTTGCCGTAAACTTCTGAGGTCGAGGCGATCAGCACTCGTTTCTTTTTCTTGGCCGCAATTTCCAATACCAGTTCGGAGCCGCCCACATTCGTTTCAATCGTACGTACCGGCGATTCCACAATGTTAAGCACGCCGACGGCCGCGGCTAGATGAAATACGATTTCCGCGTCGTCGATCAGTTCCGCAAGCAGGGGTTTGTCGAAAATCGTGTCAATACAGTAACGAAAACAGTCATTTTCTTTGGCCTCGCGAATGTTCTCCATGCTGCCAGTCGAGAGATCGTCGATGATAGTAACGCGATGTCCCTGGCCCAAAAGATAGTCTGCGAGATGAGATCCAATAAAGCCTGCCCCACCGGTAATTAAGATGCGCATGAAACTCCCTGATCCCCGAACATCCCTTCTAGCTTCCACAACGTTACCCAGTCTAAGTCAACTAGCTCGTCGAATCGTGCTCGAAACGTGGCTTCCGTCGGCAATGTCTCTAGAACGTCAACAGACGACGACGTTGCGGTGCACCTGAGGCGAATGCTTCTCTGTAATCTTCTCTGTCATATGGGAGCCTCAGATTCAGAGGTAGTATGTTTTCTGACGCCCACTATGCAAACACTCGAGGAGCCGCAACTGCTGCACGCTGCACCGTGCGCTGTTTCCTTACCCGTGAGCGTGATCATTCCTGTTCGTAACGAGGCGCGCAACTTGCCCCGCTGCCTGGAATCTTTACGCGGAGCCGGTGAGATTTACGTCGTCGACTCGGGCAGCACCGACGAAACTGCGGATATCGCCCGTTCATTTGGTGCCAAAGTCGTGCAATTCCATTACCTCGGCGGCTGGCCTAAGAAGCGTCAGTGGGCCATGGACACGCTTCCTCTGGCCTATGACTGGATCCTCCTCCTCGACGCCGA
>Ga0207044_1010_pt1 | contig 68457 bp, 72 predicted proteins | sample Alteio_BWMinCont_68_FD_153300 | JGI IMG/M metagenome (GOLD analysis project Ga0207044, IMG submission 153300) | Enriched cells from forest soil in Barre Woods Harvard Forest LTER site, Petersham, Massachusetts, United States -... | ecosystem: Environmental > Terrestrial > Soil > Temperate forest >... | reverse complement strand
AATATCGCCGGCGTCGTCAGTGCGGGCTTCACGGCGGGCATCGTGCAACAACATAAGGGCGACCAGCGCCGTCGCTTCCGGCGGAGGCTGCGGCATCATCAGCGATCTCACCAAGCTTCCGAGCCGGATGGCCTCTGCGCAGAGGTCGGTCCGAACCAGCGGTCCGACGCGAGTGGCCGCATAACCCTCGTTGAAGACGAGATAAATTACGGTCAGCACCGCCTCGATGCGAGCAGCCATGTCGTTGGTCTCGGGCACGATATAGGGAATGCCGGCGTCGCGAATCTTGCGCTTCGCGCGCACCAGCCGTTGCGCCATGGTCGTCTCAGGCACCAGAAACGCGCGCGCAATTTCGTCGGTCTCAAGGCCGCATAGCGTGCGCAGGGTGAGTGCCACTTGGGCTTCGGGCGCGAGCGCCGGATGGCAACACGTGAAGATCAGTCGAAGGCGATCGTCGGGAATCTCAGTGGTGTCGTAATCTGGCTCTTCGACGGTGCGCACCAGGCCTGAGGTTGTGTACGATTCAAGTTTCTCCTCGAACCGCGCCTTACGCCGGATGCGGTCGATGGCTTTGTGCCGGGCGGTTTGGATGATCCATGCCCGCGGGAACTCGGGCACGCCGGATACGCGCCATTGATCGATAGCGGCCGTAAATGCTTCTTGCGCAGCCTCTTCCGCCAGATCGAAGTCGCCAACCAACCCAATCAGGGTAGCCACGATCCGCCCCCAGTCGGAGCGGTAAACTTCTTCGACGGCTTGGGTGACATCCAGGGACATGCCTGATTGTAAATATATTCTTGGAGGAGTGTCGATTTCGCCGGCCGTCATTCGATTTACTAGTGGAAGCCGAAAACGAGGAATTGAAGTCAAATCATTCAGCAGAAATAATATTTTGTTATGTTACGTGCCGACGACGTGAAGGTTGTCGATTGTGACATCTCCTGTTTCGACTTACTGATGGAGGAACGCAATGAAATACATGTTGCTCATTTATGCCGACGAAAATGGGTGGACGGAGGCTGAACGGCAGCATTGCTATAGCGAATCGACGGAGCTTGCGCACGAGCTCCAAGCAAATGGGCAGTTTTTGGGAGCGTCCCCGCTGCAGCCCGTGTCGACCGCGACCAGCGTTCAGGTACGCAATGGCAAACGGCTCGTGACCGATGGTCCATTCGCGGAAACTCGCGAACAACTCGGCGGGTATTACATGGTCGAAGCCAAAGACCTTGACCAAGCCATCGACATTGCGGGACGCATTCCAGGCGCACGCAAAGGCACCGTAGAAATTCGTCCCGTGGTGGCGCTGCCGAACCTCCCAAAGATTTAAGACTTTAAGGAGACAGAAACATGCGATTCATGATGATGGTGAAAGCGACGAAAGATTCGGAAGCGGGCACGCCTCCGAACCCCGAGCTGATGGCTGCCGTCGAGAAGCTGGGCGAAGAGGCTAACAAGGCCGGCCAGAGCGTTAGTTCGGGCGGCCTTGGTCCCAGTTCGCAAGGCACGCGCATTCGCGTGTCGGGAGGAAAGACGTCCGTTATCGATGGCCCTTTCGCCGAGACAAAAGAACTGGTGGGCGGCTTTGCGATTCTCGATTTGAAGTCGAAAGAAGAGGCAGTCGAGATGGGGACGCACTTCATGCAGGTCCACGGGGACATCATGGGACCGTCCTACGAAGGCGAGTTGGAGATTCGTCCAATATTCGGGGACTCTTCAAACGGCGCGAAGGAATTGAATTCTTATCTTCATTTCAAAGGCCAATGCGAGGAAGCGTTCAAGTTCTACGAAAAATGCCTGGGTGGAAAAATCGACTCTATTTTTCGTTATGGGGGCACTCCAGCGGCAGAGCAGGTCCCAGCGGAGTGGCGCAGCAAAATCGTGCATGCCCGGATGACGATAGGCGACCAGGTTTTGATGGGCATGGATGCCCCGCCCGAGCGCTTCGACAAGCCGCAAGGCTTCAACTTGAACGTCAGCGTTAAGAATACCGCCGAGGGCAAACGGATCTTTGACGCCCTGTCCGAGGGTGCGAATGTGGTCATGCCGTTCGGGCCGACGTTCTGGGCAGCGGGTTTTGGTATGCTCGTCGACCGTTTCGGCATACCGTGGATGATTAACTGTGAGCAAGCTTGAACTAAAACAAACGCAACATGATTGATTTACACAACGATTTACACAACCAAAAACCAAGGAGAGAACGACGTGGAAACGAAACCTACGCATGAACAAGCACAACTTCATTTGCAAGTCTACGAATTGCGGCGCGAAGCCAAACTTCGTCAGGCGCGCGATTGGTTCTTCAAGAACTACTTCGTCGAGAATCTCGAGGACTCGATGCGAATCGGGCCACCGGGAACGGAAAACGGCGCCTTCAAAATGATGGTGCTCAGTTACTGGGAACAAGCCTGTGCTCTGCTGAACTACGGTTTGCTGCACGAAGATCTTTTCTTCGAGACCGGCGGCGAGTTTTTTGGGGTTTGGGAGCGGGCGAAACCCGCTGTCCCGCAGGCTCGGGAGAAGTTCGTAAACAAGCAGTTTCTCGCTCATCTGGAGAGGGCCGCGCAGCGCTACGAAGCGTGGGCTGAAAGCCGCAACCCCGGAGGCATCGCTGCCATGCGCGAGATGATGAAACAAATGCGTCCGCCGGCTGCAAAGGCAGCGTAAAGGCGTCAGGCAGGGAGTAAATACGACCGAGCCTGCGCCTCCGGATGTTTTCCAGCAGCGCGGGCTCGAATTTCTAACACTAGCTTTCAGGAGTCGCGGATGAACCGGAAGATGATAGAGAGAATGCTGAGGACCTTCGCGCTGGCGATCGCGCTAAGCCTGTTATGCCCGGCCCAGGCGCAGGACTCGGGCCCGTTGTATGAGCGCATGGCCCCGATTGACCAGTATCTGATGACGGATCCAAATACCGAGATAGCCTTTGCGCGGACCGCCGCTCCGGAATCCATCTCACGCGATGCCGAGGTCTTGGTGCTAGGGCGGCATGGTTACGAAACTGCGGTCAAAGGCAAGAACGGCTGGGTCTGCATTGTGGAGCGATCATGGATGGCCCCGTTCGACGATCCGGAGTTCTTGAACCCCGATCAGCGGCTTCCGCTTTGCCTCAATCCGCCGGCAGCGCGAACCCACCTGCCGCTCACCTTCAAAACGACAGAGTTGGCATTGGCTGGACAGTCCAAAACCCAGATGTTCGACAGTATCAAAGCCGCATACGACAAGAAGGAACTGCCGCTGCCGGAAGCGGGGTCGATGTGCTATATGACGTCGAAGCAACAGTACTTTAGCCGCAAGGTTGGGAATGCCGATCCCCATCTGATGTTTTGGTTTCCCAAGACAGACGATATGTTTTGGGGCGCTGCAGCCTCTGACTCTCCGGTGGACGTGCATCAGTATTCACCGCAGCCAATTACCGAGTTCGACATTTCGGTGTCCAAGTGGTCCGACGGAACGGATGCGCCCAGGGATCAGCACTGATGCCCGATTTCGGCGTGCGCTCAAGTCACAACCATGCGAAGAAAACTGTCGAAGTATTCATGAGGAAATCGATGAGCCCAAAACTAATCAACACAATCGCATGTTTCGCACTGGTAGTCGTGCTGGGCGGAGCGGGGCCAGCGCACGCGCAGGATGCCAAAACACCCTATCCGAGCATGGCCCCGCTTGACCAATACCTGATGACCGATCGCGACGCCGAGATAGCGTTGGCCCGTAGCGCTGCTCCCGAGTCTATATCACGCGATGCGAAGATCCTGGTTCTCGGGAGGCATGGCTACGAGACTGCAGCCGAAGGAAAGAACGGTTTCGTGTGCGTCGTCGAACGAGCGTGGGGGGCTCCGTCCGACCACCCTGAGTTTTGGAACCCGAAAGTGCGTGCGCCGATCTGCCTTAATCCACCAGCCGCGCGATCCGTGCTGCCTCTCACGATCAAACGGACGGAATGGGTGCTGGCCGGACTTTCTAAAGCACAAATTATGGACAATCTGAAAACCGCGCTTGATCGCAAAGAAGTGCCCCCGTTCGAAGCGGGAGCGATGAGTTATATGATGTCGAAGCAAGCGTATCTTACCGATGAGGACGGGCATAACATGGCTCATCTGATGATTTACACTCCACTAACGGACGCCGCGGCATGGGGCGCAAACCTGCCAGGTTCGCCAGTCATAGCAGCGTCGGACCCTCTGGACCGACTGACCGTGTTTCTAATTCCGGTCGGCCAGTGGTCAGACGGAACGACTGCACACATGGATGCGCACTGACCTCCGGCCGATATGGGTGAGCAAGCCGCGCATATTTCGCTTTCCGATTACCGCCGGAGAATACCGGCGCAACACTCACACTAACGAAAAGGAGCCAGGGATGAGCAACGTACGGGTTTTGGTCGGCACGCGCAAAGGCGCGTTCATTCTGACGTCCGACGGCAAACGCGAAAATTGGGAAGTCTCCGGCCCGCATTTTGCGGGTTGGGAGATTTATCATATGAAGGGATCGCCCGCCGATCCGAATCGACTTTACGCCTCGCAGACGAGCGGATGGTTTGGGCAGATCATTCAACGCTCCGACGACGGCGGCAAAACCTGGCTTCAACCGGGAACCCCGCCTGGAGAAACGCCTGCGCCAGGTCCTCCGAAAGCCGCGAGCAACAAATTCGTCTACGATAGCTCCGACAAGACCGGCAAGGCGCTGACGACGCATCAGTGGTACGACGGCACGCAACATCCGTGGGAGTTCAAGCGAGTGTGGCATATGGAGCCGTCGCTCACCGATCCCAACACGGTTTACGCCGGGGTGGAAGATGCGGCTCTATTTCGCTCGACTGATGGCGGAGAGAATTGGCAGGAACTCTCCGGCCTGCGCGGCCACGGCACCGGCCCCAAGTGGCAGCCAGGCGCAGGGGGCATGTGTTTGCACACGATCATTCTCGATCCCAGCAACCCACAGCGGATGTGGATTGCCATCTCGGCGGCGGGCGCGTTTCGCACCGACGATAGCGGCAAGAGTTGGAAGCCGATCAATCGCGGACTACGCTCGCAATACATCCCTGACCCCAACGCTGAAATCGGCCACTGCGTGCACCATGTGGCCATGAATCCGAAACGCCCGGGAGTGCTGTTCATGCAGAAGCACTGGGACGTGATGCGCAGCGATAACGCGGGCGATTCGTGGGTGGAAGTTAGCGGGAATCTTCCGACAGATTTCGGATTTGCCATTGACGTTCATGCGCACGAGCCGGAAACGATTTACGTTGTTCCGATCAAAAGCGACTCGGAACACTACGTGCACGAAGGCAAGCTGCGAGTCTATCGCAGCCGCAGTGGGGGAAACGAGTGGGAGCCGCTGACCAAGGGCCTGCCGCAAAAAGATTGCTACGTAAATGTGCTGCGCGATGCCATGGCTGTCGATTCGCTCGATAAGTGCGGCATCTATTTCGGCACCAGCGGCGGACAGGTGTACGCCTCGGCCGATGCCGGAGATACTTGGGCGCCAATTGTCCGCGATTTGCCGGCGGTACTTTCCGTCGAAGTGCAGACGCTGGTGTGAGGTGGCCCCAAGTTATTGCCTCTTCCTATGCGCAAGATATACACTGGCAATGTAGATCATGGCCTGGTTGGAGGGCAACGTGCAGGTTTCTAAGTGGGGTAACAGTCTCGCGGTGCGGCTACCGTCGGAAGTTGTGGAGGCTCTCAATTTAAAAGAAGGCGACCAGATCGAAATTAGGATCGCAGATACGCGGCAATTTGAGGTGCGCCGCGACCCCGCTCGGCGGCGAGCTCTCGAACGCTTACGCCGGCTGCGTCGTCCGTTGCCGGCTGGGTTTGTATTCGACCGGGCAGAGGCCAATGCCCGCTAAGGACTTCTTCGATACAAATGTGTTGATCTATGCGGTGGCGAAGAATGACTCGCGCGCGGCCAAAGCCGAGGAGCTACTCGCGAGCGGGGGCATCGTAAGTGTCCAGTCGCTGAATGAATTTGTTACAGTGGCTCGCCGCAAGCTGGGTATGCCGTGGAAAGAAATAAAAGAGTCTTTGGACGTCATTTGCATTCTGTGCCCCGACCCAGTTTCAATCTCGCTCGATACCCACAACTTGGCCGTGGCTATCGCAGAAAAGTACAGATACAGTATTTACGATGCGCTCATAGTCTCCGCCGCCCTGGAGTGTGGCTGCAAGACGCTGTACTCCGAAGATTTGCGGGACGGACAAACCATCAATCGGCAACTGACGATTCGGAATCCTTTTTGATGACGCTTGTTTTACTGTGCCTACACCCGACGAGTGAAAACTGAATCCTCCGCACGCATGGTAGAAGTATGATTCGAGTCATGCTCCCGCAGCATCTGCGAACCCTGGCGCACGTCGGGGTCGAGGTCGAACTCGACGTTCAAGCTCCGGTCACGCAGCGGACGGTCCTCGACGCGCTCGAAGCCCGCTATCCCATGCTGTGCGGAACCATTCGCGACCACACAACCCTGGAGCGCCGGCCGTTCTTACGCTTCTTCGCCTGCGAGGAAGATCTCTCTCACGAATCGCCGGACGCTCCGCTGCCCGAATCGGTCGCATCAGGAGCGGAGCCGCTGCTCATCATCGGGGCCATCGCCGGCGGTTAGGAGCGGAACTGCTGGCAAGATGCAATCGAGGCGAGTACCCTATTCCTTCGTTTATTCAGATGGAGGAACGTCCGAGTGAAGCGATGGATCGTGTGTGCGCTGCTTGCACTGGTAACTGCCACATCAGTTTCCGCCCAACAATCATCATCCCTAAGCCAGAACGTGATCGATCCATATAAGCCAACTTTGGATCGGCTCGAATCGCTGACCACTTTCCCATTGGCCGATTGGCGGGTTCACGCGGATGTGGCCCATCCTGAGGATCCGTCTTTCGATGACTCCGGTTGGCAAACAATGCGAGTCGGGGATAAATGGTCGACTGGATCTCGCGTGCTGCGGCGCTGGGTCGAAATTCCCGAGAAGATTAATGGGTATGCGGTGGTGGGGGCGCGTGTGAAATTGGACCTTCGGTTCGATTTCAACTGGAACAACAAAGGCCCGGTCACGATCGCAGTATTCTCGAACGGATCGCTGGTGTCGCGCGGTGATGACGACATGCAGCAACCGATTCCGCTAACGGAGAACGCGCAGCCGGGGCAAAGGTTCTTGATCGCGGTGAGAATCGATGCCCCAGAGGTTGAAACGGAGTTTCATCACGCCCAGTTGACCATTGAACCTGCCTCTGGCCGGCCTGATCCGGCGATGCTGCGAATAGAAATCCTGGCGGCGCGTCCGATGATTGCGGCTTATGAGGAGGGTCGCGCGGAGCGCCAGCAGCAAATCGACGCGGCGATTAAAGCGGTCGATTTGTCGTCCCTCGATAAGAACGACCAGGCAGGCTTCGACGCGTCTCTGCGCCGGGCGCAAGACAAACTGCAGGCGTTGAATCCATGGCTGAAACAATTCACGGTTCGCGCGATCGGAAATTCGCACATTGACATGGCGTGGTTGTGGCCGTGGACGGAGACTGTCGAGGTCGTTCGCAATACGTTTCAGAGCGTTCTGGATTTGATGCGGGAGTATCCCGATTTCAAGTTCACCATGTCTTCGGCGCGAACCTATGAATGGATGCAGGAAAAGTATCCGGACATGTTTGAGCAAATTAAACAGCGCGTGAAGGAGGGTCGCTGGGAGGTTATCGGCGGCATGTGGGTTGAGCCTGACTTGAATATGCCGGATGGCGAATCGCTGGTGCGCCAGATTCTGGTCGGCAAGCGATATTTTCAGAAGAACTTTGGAGCCGACATCAAAATCGGTTGGAATCCAGATTCTTTTGGATACAACTGGCAGCTTCCACAAATCTACAAGAAATCTGGCGTCGATTACTTCGTGACCAGCAAGTTGCTGTGGGCTACGGATTACACAAAATTTCCTTACCGGCTGTTCTGGTGGGAAGCGCCGGATGGGAGCCGGTTGCTAACATATTTTCCGCACGAATACGCCAACCAATTCGACCCGGAGCAGATCACCAAAGACTTTTCGGTCTACGCTCCGTCAATTTACGGGCCTAAACTCACTGATTCGCCGCAAATGCTTTACTTGTACGGAATCGGCGACCATGGCGGCGGGCCGACTCGAACCATGCTTGATCGGGCCGATCGGCTTCGCGATCCAAATACCGTTTTCCCCAAGATTGACTTCAGTACGGCCAAAGACTTTTTCGCCGACCTAGACCATGAACTTCCAACTCTCAAAGTACCCACTTGGAAGGACGAACTCTATTTCGAATATCACCGCGGGGTCTACACGTCGCAAGCAGACACAAAACAACGAATTCGGCACGATGAAGAACTGATGCTCGATGCCGAGAAGTATGCGTCCGTGGCTTCACTCTTCGGACGCCCGTACGGGCAGGATCCATTCGAACTCGCCTGGAAGAATCTGCTGTTTGATCACTTCCACGATGTCATGCCCGGCTCCGGCATCGCTGTGAACTATCTCGACGCCAAACGAAATTTGGAGGACGTAGCCCGCTCGGCCCAGTTGATAACAAATGGTGCGCTCGACGAAATCCTGGCTCACGTCAACACTCAGGGCGACGGCGTTCCGGTCGTGGTTTTCAATTCGCTTTCATGGCCGCGGACCGAAGTGATTGAGATGGAAGTGCAACTTCCAAACCCGGCCAAACAGATTGAAGTAGTCGACGGGGCAGGCGCTCGCGTCGAGTCCGAGTTGCTCGCCATGGATTCAACCACAAACCGGGCGCGTCTCCTAGTTAAAGCAGACACACCTGCGGTTGGCTACAAAACCTATTTTGTGCGCTCCGCGGCCAAATCCGTTGGCCTGAATAGCGGAACCGTAAAGAGGGCGGTCACGGCTGCGGGTACCACGATTGAAAACGAGTTTGTTCGCCTAAGAGTTGACCCGCAAAGCGGATGCGTCACCAGCCTCGTCGATAAGCAAACAAATACCGAATCGCTTGCTCCCTCCGAAACTGATAGCGGCGGTCCCACGACATTTGCTTGCGGAAACCTGCTCCAGGCTTTCTACGACAAACCCAAACGATGGGATGCCTGGAACATCGATGCTGATTTCGAGAAGCAACATTGGGATCTGGATAAAGCCGACGAAGCGAAACTGGTCGAAGGTGGGCCACTGCGCGCAGTAATTCGGGTCAAGAAGCATTTCCAGAATTCCTCGTTCGTGCAAGACATCACAATGTACGCTGGCGTGCCGCGCGTCGACGTAAAGATGCAGGTCGAATGGCATGAGAAACACATTCTGCTGAAAGTTGCATTCCCGCTGAGCGCCCACAGTGATAAAGCTACTTTTGAAATCCCTTACGGGTCGATCGAACGTCCGACTACGCGGAACACGCCGGCAGAGCAAGCCAAATTCGAAGTCCCGGCACAACGCTGGGCGGATCTTTCGGATACGAAGCACGGCTTCAGCCTGCTGAATGACAGCAAATACGGATACGATGTGAAGGGCAACGTCCTGCGTCTCTCATTGCTGCGTTCGCCCGAGTGGCCTGATCCACACGCCGACGAAGGGCATCACGAATTCACGTACTCGCTGTATCCGCACAGCGGAACCTGGCGAGACGCAGAGACCGTGCGCCGCGGCTACGAACTCAATTACAAAGTGCTGGCCGTGCCATCTCAGAAACACCAGGGAACACTCCCCAGCGAACATTCCTTCGTGCAAGTGGAACCGGATAATGTCGTGCTGACCGCGATCAAAAAATCCGATGACGACGATTCTCTTGTGCTGCGTTTCTATGAGTGGGCGGGAAGGGAATCGGATGTAAAGCTACACCTTCCGCCAGGAGCGCAGTCGGCGTCAGAAACGGATCTGATGGAGAGATCGATCGCCGATCTCGCCGTGCACAACGATTCCGTCACCGTGCATACCAAACCCTATGAGATTAAGACGCTGAAAGTCCGATTCGCGCCAAATACGTTAACCGAACACCCTTAGTGACTAAGAGAAGAATGGTGGAGCTAGCCGGCCTCGAACCGGCGACCTCATCGTTGCGAACGATGCGCTCTCCCAACTGAGCTATAGCCCCACTCGCGGGAAATTAACCAGGCAACAAAGCGATTTTATCAGTGTTCGCCAGACTGGGCCAGACGTCGACCGTTGTTCCACGACTTGCAGGAAGCTTTCCCTTCCGCCCGGCTTCGCGCTATAGTCTCTGTCCGGTTCTTTTGGAGGCTTTTTATGGTCAGTCAAACACGGCCCGAAGGCAAAGTCAGGAGTTTCGGCCAAAACATCGAGAGCGATCTGGCTTCGAGATTTTTGCGCGTGGTAGAAACGGCAGCCATCGCTTCGGCTCGCACGATGGGCCAAGGGGAGCGCAAACTGTCGGACCAGGTGGCCACTGAAGCCATGCGACAAACCATGGACGCCATCCCTATGCGCGGCACCATTGTAATCGGTGAGGGTGAGCGTGACGAGGCTCCCATGCTTTACATCGGAGAGAAAGTCGGCGCGGAATTTCCTGACGGACGTGAAGTGCCTGAAGTCGACATTGCCGTAGACCCGCTTGAGGGAACGAATCTTTGTGCCACTGGGGCGCCCGGCGCCATCACCGTGCTGGCGGCTTCCGAACGCGGCGGACTTTTGAACGCCCCCGACTGCTACATGGAGAAAATCGTGGTCGGACCTTCCTGCAAGGATGCGGTGGATCTGGACGCCCCGGTCGCCGACAATCTCAAGAACATTGCCAAGAGAATGGCCCGCGATGTGGAAGACCTGGTCATCATCGTGCTCGATCGACCGCGCCACGAGAAGCTGATTGCTGACATCCGCGCCGCTGGCGCCCGCATTCGGCTGATCGGAGATGGCGACCTTTCAGCCGGCATTGCCGCCGCCGTCATCGGCACGGGTGTACACGCGGTTATGGGCTCAGGCGGCGCCCCAGAAGGTGTCATCACCGCTGCGGCAATTCGCTGCTTGAATGGCTATATGCTGGGCCGACTGGTGGTCGATAAGCCCGAGTTGGAAGAGCGCATTGCCCGCATGGGTATCAAGGACAAGAATAAAATTTACGAAGCCGAGGACCTGGCTCCAGGCAAGCAATTGATTTTCGCCGCTACTGGCGTAACCGAGGGCGCGTTGCTGAAAGGAGTCCGCTTCTTTGGGGAAGGCACGCGCACTTCCTCGGTGATCCTGACTTACCGAACCGGGAAAGTACGCTTTATCGATAGCATCCATTTGGAAAAAGGCCCAGATGTGAAGGTGCGGTTCGCATAGTTTTTCATTCAAAAGATCGCACACCAGCCTTGATAGGATTTCGTGATGAAAGTTACTGAGCGCCGGGTGGCTCGCGCGCTACGCCCCGGCGGTCCGGAAGTCATTGAAGTCAGCTTCGAGCAGTTACCCCCGTTGGAAGTTGGGGAAGTGCTGGTACGAGTTGAAGCGGTCGGCCTCAACCATGCGGAAACGCTGATTCGTTCGGGTTCCTACGCGGTTCGCTTACCCTTCCCATTCTTACTGGGAGGGGAAGGCGCGGGCACGGTGTTGGCTGGAGGCCCAGAGGTCACGATTCCTCCGGGGACGCGAGTCTGCTGGGCGGCAGTGCTCGGGTCGTGCGCAACCTTCCTCGTAGTTCCCAGTTCCATGGTTGTCGCGATTCCTGAAGACGTCAGCATCGAGCAGGCTGCTTGTGCAGCAGTCGCAGGGCTCACTGCGGGGGGCCTCGCCCGCGTCTGGCCGTTACAGAGAGGATCGACGGCTGTGGTGTGGGGCGCCGCGGGAGCAGTCGGCCGGATGCTTGTCGCCCTGCTGGCCGATCGCGGAGTGCACGTGATTGGTGTCGCGAGTGGGAATCGCGTGGACGCGTTGCGCGCCGTGGGAGCCGCTTATGTGATCGACCGGTCCACTGAGGATGTGCCCGACGCAGTACGCGCCGATACTAAGGGACGGGGAGCGGACGCCGTGTTCGACCCAATCGGCGCGGCCACCTTTCAAGCCAGTCTGCAAATGCTGGCGCCGCGCGGATGTCTGATCACCTATGGCGAACTTTCTGGTCCAGCGGCTGCCTTTGATCTGAACCAACTTTTTCCCAGCTCTGTTTTTGTGACCAAATACAATGGCACGCGCTGGGTCGAAGGAATCCACGAGTTTGCCGACTTCATTTCGCAAGCATTGACCCTGGCCTCGAAAAGACCAGCCGTTATCAGCGAAATCGCCGGGCGATTTTCGCTCGATGAGGTGGTCGAAGCCTATCGCGCACTCGAATCTGGTCCGCGTGGCAAAGTGCTGGTGATTCCTGGCCACATCACTTCTGAATGAGTCGAGTTCCAGGTTGCCGCGTCATGTGCGAAAGAAGAAACGGCAGCCGCCGATTAGACATCGAACAATGAACGCACGGAGCCGCAATGATTGAAGCAAAAGTAATCTGGACCGACAACCATCGTTTCCTGGGGCAGGCCACCAGCGGCCACGGCATTGTCGTCGACGGCGACAGCAAGACCGGCAGCAGTCCCATGGAGTTGGTCTTGATCGGATTATGTGGGTGTACCGGTTACGACGTTGCCAGTATCCTGGCGAAAAAGCGCGAGCCATTTACCAGCATCGAGGTGCGAGCCGAGGGAGATCGCGCCGCCACCCCGCCAACTGTCTACACCGCAATCCGGTTGGTCTATCGAATCGGCGGAAAGGTCTCGCACAAGGCGGTCGAAGATGCAGTGCGGTTGTCCGAAGAAAAGTATTGTTCGGTCGCAGCTATGCTGAACAAGACAGCCAAGATCAGCTACGTGATCGAATACGCGGAAAACCAAGAGGGTGTCTGATCAACCCTTGCCCCGGCGAGCGCATCCCGTCCGCGGATATCTATACATCGCCAGCGCCGCGTTTTTGTGGGGCATCGCGGCCACTCTCGGGCGCGCCGCGTTTACCGGACGGGTCTTGCCAAAGGGACAAGCACTTCGGCCCATCGACCCGCTAATCCTGTCGCAAAGCCGTGCGACGCTCTCTTTTATCGTCCTTCTGATCGCCCTGGTTCTGCTTCGCGGCTGGAAGCGATTGCGGCTACCCATAGCCGATTTTCGACGGATGTTCGTGCTGGGAATTCTCGGCGTAGCAGCGTCGAATTACTTGTATTACCTCGCGATTCAAAGAACCAACGTAGCCACTGCCATCATTCTGCAGTACACGGCGCCGATATTGGTGTTGCTATACACCGTGGCGCGTGGCCTGCAGAAGCCGACCATGCAGCGAGTGGCCACCGTTGCACTGGCAGTGACCGGAATTGCGCTGGTAATTGGAATATTTGGCTCGGGGGGATTCCGGCTGGATACGATCGGAGTGTTGGCGGCTTTGGGAGCAGCGTTTTCTTTCGCTTTTTACAACATCGGCGGTCACAGCATCCTTGCCCGCTACGATCGCTGGACGGTGTTGTTGTACGTCATTTTCAGCGCCTCGTTGTTCTGGATCGTGGTGAACCCGCCGTGGAAAATCGTAGCCGCGCATTACTCAGGGAACCAGTGGCTATTTTTGCTAGTTTTTTCGATGGTCTCCGTGCTGGCACCGTTTTCTCTTTACTTTGCTGGGTTGCAGCATCTGGAGCCCACACGCGCCATCGTGGTCAGCTGTTTGGAACCAGTGTTCTCGATCGTGATTGCTGCCGTCACCCTGGGCGAAGTGATGAAGCCGCTGCAGACGGTTGGGATAGTGCTGGTCCTAATCGCGATTGTCATCGTGCAGTTGCCCGACCGGAAAATGCACGAGGAAATTACGCTGGTGGAGCCCATCGAATGATTCTCAGCGGTCACTAAGGTAACCAAAATGAGAGGTTTGCACTAGGTTTTTGCAGTCCGAAGCGAGATGCTTAGGCAGGTGTTTCGTGGCTCTTCGGGGTGGAGTTTTCCTATGAAGCGTTCTCGCGTGGGCTGTCTTATTGCTTTCGTGATGTGCTCGTTGCTTCCTTGCTTCGCGCATCATATGGCCGTGGTAGTGAACAAAGACAACGCTATCGGCGAAGTCAGCTCTGCGCACTTGGGTAAGATATTTCGCTTGGAAGTTAAGAAGTGGCATGATGACAAGGATGTGATCCTGGTCCTGCACAAGAGTTCTGTCGGTGAAACGAACACGCTGGAGCACCTGAGCAAAATGTCTTCCAGCGAACTGAAGTCGTTTATCGCAGCTCACCAGGGATCGATCACCATGGTTGACTCCGATGAAGATGTGCTCAAGGTGGTCGAGACAATGCCAGGCGCGGTGGGATTGATCGATGTCCGCTCCATTAATGACCAGGTAAATGTGGTGAGGGTTGACGGTAAACTTCCCATGGAAGATGGCTATCTGCCCCACTAGACTATTGTCGACAGTTAGGCCTTCGCTCGATCTCCCAATCGCAACAGGTGAAAATAGCGTCGAGCCTTCCTTACATCTTTACCAATCTGCTCGCGCAAAGCTTCCACCGAGGGAAACTTGATTTCGTCCCTCAGCCTCTGCAGAAAGTAGATCTCCACTTCTGTCTCTGGATTCAGATCGATGGGATGAAAGTTCAGAAGATGAGTTTCGATGGCGAAAGAGTCAGTCCCGAAGGTGGGCCGATTTCCGACGTTGGTCACTGAATCGAAGCATTCCTCGGCCACGCGGGTACGGGTGACGTAAACGCCATCGCCGGGGACAAGCTCTTCATACCGGCTCAGGTTGATGGTCGGGACCGTATATTTAGAGCCATAACCGCGGCCGCGGCCGGCGGTCGACAAAATACTAAATGGCCGAGCCAACAGATGGCGGGCGCGGCTTGCTCGTCCCCCCGTCAGGAGTTTGCGGATTTGCGTGCTTGAAACTGGTTCGCCCCGCAGCCGTAATTCGGGATAAACCACCACTTCGAAACCCAGCTCGCGGCCGAATTCCGTCAGCAGGTTAATATCGCCAGCCGCCTTGTTGCCGAAATGAAAGTTGTAGCCTTCGTGCACCTCGCGAGCCTGCAGTTTGCTTTTCAGGATGTCATGAGCAAAGTCTCGCGGTGTCATGAGCGACAGATCGCGCGTAAAAGGGAGCAGGAGAACAGCGTCGACGCCCGTGGCCTCCAGCAGGCGCAGCTTTTCGGGAGTAGGGGTGAGCAGCTTGAGTCCGGAATCAGGTCGGAGAATCCGCACAGGATGCGGCTCGAAAGTGACCGCCACGGACTTGCGACCTTGGTCCCGCGCCCGGGCCACAATGTTCGCCAGCACGCGGGTGTGGGCACGATGCACGCCGTCAAAATTCCCCACACTCAATAGCGTGGGACCGAAGCCGGCGGGAATATCTTCGAGTTTATGAAAAATCTGCATCGCTCGTGTCTAGTGCGGCGTCCTCGCCCGCATCCATTCACCCCGAAACTCTCACGACAGATACGAATGTGAACTCCGCGGGCGAGGGCTCCCGCGGAAAGCAATCTAAATCTCGAATTCCAGCTTCATCCCATCGAAAGAAAGTCGCACGTTTGGCGGCAGGGAGGCATTGGTCGCCTCATGAGGCAAGTCGTGACAAATATGGGTAAAAAAAGCGCGCCTGGGTTTAAGCCTCTCGACAATGCGCAAAGAGTTCTCGACGGTGGAATGCGTAGGATGCGGGATGTGTCGCAGCGCATCCAGAAACAGGATGTCGAGATTCTGCAGTTTCGCGAGCGAGGTTTCAGGCACGCTGCTGTGATCGGTCAGATACGCAGCGCTGCCAAAGCGAAACCCATCAATCTCAGTTTCGCCGTGTATCACCGGGATCGGCTCAAATGCGGCGCCGAACAGATTGATCGTCCCATCGAACGGTTTCAGTTCGACCTGGGCCAGTCCGCCGTATTTGTAGTCTCCGTCGAAAATATACCGAAACGTGCTGCGAATAAAGTCTGCCGCCGCGGGCCGCGCATAGAGCGGCAGCTTGTTCGGCTTGTGACGAAAGCTGAGCGGGCGCAAATCGTCCAGGCCCAAAATGTGATCGGCATGGCTGTGAGTGAAGAGCACGGCATCAAGTTTGCGAATGTGCTCGCGGATGGCTTGCTCGCGGAAATCAGGCGTGGCGTCTATGAGCACAGTTTTGCCGCCAAATTCGACCAAAACTGAGGGTCGGGTGCGGCGATCGTGCGGATCAGAAGAATGGCACACGGCACAGTCGCAGCCAATGGTTGGCACGCCCATGGACGTGCCGCTGCCCAGGACCGTGAGCGTAGCCTTCATCGCTTGATGGTTGCGGCACTCGATGCCGGATTCTGCGGTGGATGGGCCAGTGCGTTGGTCACTTCAACGTAAGCCATGCGAAGTTCGTACAGACAATTTTGCAGGAAATTTTCCTCGGTGCTGGAGAGGTTGCCTTTGGTCTTCTCCGAAAGAAGGCTGAGCGTGTCGATGGTCTGGCGCGCCCCAATCAAGTCGACTCGTGGCTGCCCGCCTTGTTCGTGCATGAGCCCCATCTGCAGCATGGCAGACATGTACAGCGAGGCCATGAAACGCTCGAAAGTCATCTCCAGTTCCTTACTGGAATGCCCGCTGAGTTCCACTCGTGCGTCCAAATCCTTCGCGGATTTCCGATATGCCTCCGCCTGTTCTTTCTGCTCAGCGGCAGTAGGAGCGGGCGGCGCGTCCGATTCCTGCTGCGGCGCAGCAACGGCTGGTTGAGCGACCGGCGCGGCCTGCGGCGTGGGCACAGCGCTGGAGACTTCTTCTTGAGAAACTTCTTCGCGAATCTCGCCCTCCGACGTAAACAACCGCCGGTCGGTAACGGTGAAACTCTCCTGCTTCTTCTCAGCCATAGATTGCCCCTTCGATGTTTATAGGTCTTCGTGTCGGAATACTTCCGAAAACGGCAGATTTGCAATGGAAAGCCGCGTAGCCCCCACCTGAAATTGCTTGCCCGGGGTCGCGAGTTCACGCCGGATATAACCCAGCGCCACGGAACGGTCGCCGCCGGCAAGGGGCAGGGAAGCGACACTCGTAATCTCACCGATATCGCGGCCATCGGCTTGGATCTTTGTGCCCACAGCGCGCAACGCACCTTCAACTTCGAACCCGGTAAATTTGCGATGCACGTTGCCACGGGACCGAATCCGCTCCACGATCTCCTGCCCGATATAGCATCCCTTGCTGAAATGCAGCGCTCGCTGCTGTTCGGTCTCCTGCGGCAGGTCGCGCTCGCGGATGTCTTGCCAGTAACGTGGAATTCCCGATGCGACGCGCAGCAACTCTAACGCGTTGGCGCCGACCGGCATAGCTCCAGCATTCGTGAGCGCGTCCCGGACGGACGTCAGCGTATCGGGCGCCAACCACAACTCATAAGACTCGACGCTCGCGTTGTCTCCGCGCACCACCGTCATGCTGACGTTCTGCCAGGGCATGTCTAAAAATTGCAGGGGCACGAGGTTCGGTATTTCAAATCCACCCGCGCGTAGAACTGCACGCGATTTCGGTCCCGTGAGCCCGATCGCAGTCAGCTTGTCGCTCACGTTTGCGACCTCGACATCATCCATGATGATGTAGTGATCGAAAGTTGCCAGCAGCTTTTCTGACTGGGACTGATCGCTGTCGATCATCAAAGAGTCGCCGCGATTGTAAGCGTAGAGGTCACCCAGAATGTGCCCCTGCGGGTTCAGTAGAAAGGCATAGATGCCGCGTCCGGCGGCCAGGTCGCGGATATTATTCGTGACCATGCCATTGAGCCAGCGCATCCGATCGCCGCCAGTCAGAGCGATTTTGACCCTTGAGCTCAGCTCATAAAACCCGCAACCCGACAGCAGCGCCTCAAATTCAGAACGCACGTCTCCGGTATCCGGTGCCGGCGAAGCTGGGTTGCCATCAAAGACAGTGGAAGCCATACGATTACGTTCGATTATACAGTGCGTAAGCGGGCCGAACTCGCCGGCAAGCTCTGCACCTCTTTACATTCTTAGACTTAGCCGCACTCTGTAAAGGCTAAGGCTTGGCTTAGCCCCTGAGCTATGCCCACCTAAAGTTCCATCCCGTTTCGCCGATAGCTGAATTGAAAGGGAGGTATCGATGAGCACGAATCCAGTTCAAAGTTTGCCGGCGGCGCAGAATGAAGCTGCGGTGAAAACCGCAACGCGCCAGAATGCCCCGTCACCGTCCGTACTCCCACAGGATAAAGTGACGATTAGTCCTCAGGCTCAGGGGCAGCTACAGACACAGTCCCAAGCGCAGCCTCAGAAAGCAGTTTCCACCGACAAGGATCACGACGGTGACAGCAAGTAAATCGTTTACCGTTTCCCCACAATCCTCTAACAGATGACTTATCGCCGGCTCGGGAGATGCTAATCAATCATCTCTCGGGCTTCGCAATTTGAACGGTTACCCGGCGACCGCGAGGACATGCTGCTGAGTGACCCGCGCCTCCAGCCGATGTAAGCGAATCTCACGGCGACTGTGTTACCTTTTCTCGCGTGAGTGTAAGAAAAAGAATCGCAATCATTCCTGGAGATGGCATTGGAAAAGAAGTCATTCCCGAAGCCGTGAAGGCCGTTGCTGCGTCGGGTGCTGATGTCGAAACTTCGCAGTTCGATTGGGGCGCCGACCGCTATCTAGTGGACGGCGTCACGGTCCCGCCCGACGGCTTCGTCATGCTGGAGCGCGACTTCGATGCCATCCTCGTTGGCGCTTTTGGCGATCCTCGCGTCGCTTCGAATATCCATGCCAAAGATATCCTCCTCGGCATGCGCTTCAAAATGGATCTCTACGCCAACGTTCGTCCGGTGCGCCTTCTCGACGCCGCATTATGTCCGCTCAAAGGCATCGAACCCAAGCACATCGACTTCGTCGTAATCCGCGAGAATACCGAGGGTGTTTATACCGATGCGGGCGGCGTATTCAAACAGGGCACGCCCGATGAGATCGCTGTGCAGGAAGACATCAACACTCGCAAGGGCGTCGAGCGCGTAATTCGCTTCGCGTTTGAATACGCCGAACGCCACCCGAAGCTTGACGGCAGTCCGCGCAAGCGCGTGCTTATGTGTGACAAATCCAACGCCATGACCCATGCGGGTGGATTATGGCAACGCGTTTTCAAAGAAGTGGGCGCGGAGTATCCGCAAATTAAGACCGAACACATGTACGTGGATGCGCTCTGCATGCAGATGGTCCGCGACCCGCGTCAGTTCGACATCGTGGTCACAAATAATATGTTCGGCGATATCATCACCGATCTGGCGGCGGCCCTGCAGGGCGGCCTGGGGATGGCCGCCAGCGGTAACATTCATCCGGGAAAGACTTCGATGTTCGAGCCAGTACACGGTTCAGCGCCCCCGATCGCTGGAAAGAATGTAGCCAATCCGTTTGGCGCAATCTTGACCGCAGCGATGATGCTCGGCCACCTGGGCCTGACCGAAGAAGCAAAGAAGATCGACGCAGCCGTACTCGAAGCGGTGCAGCAGAAGCGGACCACGCAAGACATTGGGGGAGCGCTGGGAACAAGAGAAGCGGGCGATTGGGTGGCAGATAAGGTAGGTCGCGGCTGAAACGACTTCGTTAAATTGTCTCAGCTGTTAGACGTTCAGATCTATCCGCGTTCATGCGCGCAAATCCGCGGCAACAGCCTCTCAATTAAACATCGCCCGCAATCTTCGCACTCCCGCCAGGGCCGCCACATATCTTTTGTCCATCGAATAAGCCATCGCGTAGCATTCTTTCGCCTTCTGCCAGTTTCGCTTGTGCTCATACACGCGTCCTAAATTGAAATGCGGATAAGGACGCGCCTCATAGCGCGACGCGAGCATGGCTTTCTGAAACCAGGGGACAGCTTCATCCCATTTCTCTTGTTCAATCAGGTAAGCCCCGATATCGTTGTAAGGATTGCCAAACTCCGGATCAAGCTTGATCGCTTGCAGGCATTCGGCGATGGCGCGTTCGTAGTCGCCAAGGAACGAATATGTCCAGCCGCGAAAAGTGTAGGCCTCGGCAGTCGCGAACGCTTCGATAGAACGGCTGTAGAGCTCAATGGCTTGCTGGTACTCGCCCTGCATCTGCAGTTCGTAGGCTTTTTGAAAGTAGTCAGCCGCGGTTTGCCGGGAATCGTCGTCGGACATAAATGGAACCAAGGATTGATAATGAAGAAATTGTATCGGAAATCATCCTTTCTGCTGGCTGTCGCAGGGCTGTTATTGATCTCGGAGTTGTGGGCGGAGGCACAATCGCCCGCTCAGCCGCCGCAAACAGGGGCAGTGACAGCTACGCCCCATGCAGACCCTCAAGAAGACAAGAAAACGACCACTACAGGGGTGCCCGCCCAGGAAAATAAAATCTCTCCTAAGGAGGCCGAAGAACTTTTTCGCGACGTCGATCAGATTATGCAGTTTGCCAGCAAGGAAACTGGCCTGCCCATCAAGAAGGAGGTCAAACGACGTCTTGTCAGCCGCGACGAAGTGGTCGCCTATCTTCAGAAAAATATGGCTGAGGACAAAGATGCGAAGCGCCTGCAGCGATCCGAGCTTGTGCTGAAGAAGTTCGGACTTCTGCCCCGGGATTTCGATTTGCAGACGTTTCTTGTAGCGCTGCTGCGCGAGCAAGTGGCCGGTTATTACGATATCAAAACGAAAACCGTGAACCTGCTGGACTGGATTGACAGCGAGCAACAGCGTCCCGTACTTGCTCACGAACTCACGCATGCTCTTCAGGACCAGTCTTTCGATCTCGAAAAGTGGATGAAGGTCGGCGACACCGATCTGAATGACAAGAAAGAGACGACGGCCGCAGACATTGAAAACGATGAGATCAGCGAAGCCCGTCAGGCCGTCGTGGAAGGCCAGGCGATGGTGGTGCTGGTTGACTACCTGCTGGCTCCGACTGAGCAATCGATCATCACTTCTCCGCAAATCGCTGACGCCCTGAAAGAGACTATGCTCGTAGGCTCGGACGATTCGCCCGAATTCAAGAACGCGCCCATTTTTCTCAAGGAGGAATTGACGTTTCCTTATCGCTATGGGCTCGACTTTGAGACGGAACTTCTTCGTGCCGGCGGAAAAGAGAAAGCTTTTGCGTCAGCCTTTGCCAATCCGCCGCGAACAACGCGTCAGATCATGGAGCCCAAAACATATCTTTCTGGCGAACAACTTGAGCCCATGCGCTTGCCTGACTTCCAGCGAGACTTCAAGAACTACGAACGCTTCGATGTGGGAGCAATCGGGGAATTCGACGTGGCCGTTCTCGTCGACCAGTACGCTGGCAAGGAGGCTTCGGACAATCTGTATCCGCACTGGCGCGGAGGGTACTACTACGCGGCCCGGCCCAAAGCAGATCCCGCGGCGCCGCTATCATTGGTGTATGTCTCGCGCTGGTCGAGCCCTGAGAAGGCGTCCGCGTTCGCCGACATCTATGCGCAGTCGCTCACGAAGCGGTACAAGCATGTGACCGAGATGACCCAGGAGGCAGTAAATCTGTCTGACAATCCCCAGAAACTCGTGGTGGTGACCGGCCCGCGCACCTGGCTGACGGAGGAAGGACCGGTTGTGATCGACGTTGAGACTGACAGTGTGCTGATCACGGAAAGCCTTGACGAACCGACAACCGAGCGGCTACGGCAGGAATTGTTTGGCACATTCGTGGCGGCCGGGAAATGATTCCGCGTGATCGGGATCGAGTCGGTAAGCGTCTTGCGAATCGCCCCTCGCAAGGAAGCCTACCGCTAAAACGCGTTTGCGGCCTCACTTTTGTATAATCACCAGTCCGCTAGTATCCAGGGATATTCTTAGGAGGATTCTTGCCGCCAGCGGAAATTGGCATTATCGGAGGCAGCGGGCTTTATTCCATGCCTGGCCTTAGCGACGTGCGGGAAGTCAAGCAGCAAACTCCGTTCGGAGATCCATCCGATCCCTACGTTCTGGGCACGCTTGAGGGCCGGAAGGTTGCATTTTTGGCGCGCCACGGACGCGGGCACCGCATTCTCCCGACGGAATTGAATTTCCGCGCCAATATTTACGGCTTCAAACAGCTAGGCGTCGAACGAATTGTTTCCGTTTCCGCAGTCGGGTCGTTGAAGGATGAGCACAGACCGCTCGATTTCGTCATCCCCGATCAGTTCTTCGATCGCACTCGCCATCGCGTGGATACGTTTTTCGGAGAAGGCATCGTAGCTCACATTGCTTTTGCCGATCCTGTCTGTCCTGAACTCGCTCACGTGGTGGAAGGAGCCTGCAAGAAATCAGGGGTGACGGGCGAGCGCGGCGGAACCTACCTGTGCATGGAGGGGCCGCAGTTCTCCACCAAGGCAGAATCCAACGTCTACCGCAGTTGGGGCATGGACGTGATCGGCATGACCAATCTGCAAGAAGCCAAGCTGGCGCGCGAAGCCGAGATTTGCTATGTCACCGTGGCCATGGTGACCGATTACGACTGCTGGCATCCTCATCATGACTCAGTAACGGTCGATCAGGTCGTGGCCGTGCTCTTGAAAAATGCCGACAACGCCGCTACGGTCGTGCGCAACACTGTGAGTTCGATGCCGACCAAACGGAACTGCAAGTGTGGCGCGGCGTTGGCGCACGCGATTCTCACAGATCGCACCAAGATCCCAGCCGCCACCCGAGAGAAACTCAAACTGATCCTCGACAAATACCTGGAGACTAAGACCACCTAATGAGCATTCTGGCAGTTGGTTCAATTGCTTTTGACTCCATCGCTACGCCTTCTGGCCGCGTGGAAAATGTGCTCGGCGGTTCCTGTACATTTTTTTCCCTGGCCGCCAGCTACTTCACGGATGTTCGCATCGTCGCCGTGGTAGGCGAAGACTTTACTGCCGAACACGAAAACGTTCTGAAGAAACGAAAGATCGATATTCGGGGGATCGAACACGCCAAAGGAAAAACCTTCCGCTGGGGTGGGCAATATCTCGACAACTTGAATGAAGCCAAAACCGATTTCACCGAATTAAACGTCTTCGAGCGCTTCCAGCCCCGCATTCCGCCTGAATACTCAGATTCAAAATTCCTTTTCCTAGGAAACATTCATCCCACTCTCCAAACCGCAGTCCGGCACAAGATGGACGGAGTTCGTCTCACCGGCGGAGACACCATGAATTACTGGATCAACGGTTCTCGCCCGGACTTGATCGAAACACTCAAGCTGGTCAACGTACTTTTGATCAACGACGCCGAAGCCAAAAGCCTCGCCGGCGAACCGAACCTGCTTCGCGCCAGCCAGAAAGTCCTGGCCATGGGACCGCAAGCGCTGGTCATCAAGCACGGTGAATACGGCGCAACCATCTTCTTTCGTGAAGGCGCATTCGGCATCGGCCGACATCCCTTTCGCGCGCCCGCGTTGCCTATCGAGGAAGTGAAAGATCCCACCGGAGCCGGCGATTCCTTCGCCGGTGGATTCATGGGATACATCGCTTCGCAAGAAGAGTTGAACCGCGAAGTTTTGAAGCGGGGACTTTTTTATGGCGGCGTAATGGGCTCGTTTGCCGTCGAACGTTTTGGCACCGAACGCCTGCAATCGCTCACCCGCGAAGAAATCGATGCGCGCTTCCAAGTCTTTCGTGAATTGACCCATCTGGAATGAGCCGGCGAACCAGCACCCAGCCGACGAAAGCCGAGCCCACTCATTATTGGGACCGTGAAACTGCGTTTGTGGCCCAGTTGGCCGCGTGCGTCTCTTTCATTTCTTTCGCCTATTATTTCCAGCACAGTGGACTGCTTCTGTACGGCGATGCCGTAGCGCACATCAACATCGCCCGGCGGGTCTTCGACTCCCGCACTCCCGGCCTGCTGCAGCTCGGCACGGTGTGGCTGCCGCTGCCTCATCTCCTAATGATTCCTTTTTTGCTTTCCGACAGTGCATGGCAATCGGGAATTGGCGGTTCCGTTCCTTCCATGGTCGCGTATGCTCTGGGTACAGCGGGAATCTTCCGCCTTTTGCGGAGGGCTCTGAGTGCTACTTCTGAACCCGACGCTCGCGCAAGAATTGCCGCATGGCTGGGCGCGATCGCCTATGCCGCGAATCCTAATCTGATTTACCTGCAGACTACTGCCATGACGGAGTCGTTGTACCTCGCGCTGTTCATCTGGGCAGTCGTGTACTTCAGCGACTTCATTCAACAATCCTCGCAGAAGGATGGCCCACCCGATGCGGCCTCCTCGTCGCTGGTGAAGTGTGGCCTATGCCTTGCCGCCGCCGGCCTGACCCGCTATGACGGATGGTTCCTCGCGGTCGCGATGTGCCTTGGTGCGCTTGCCATAATGGCAAAGCGGAACACTCGAGTACCGCGCCACGGTGTTGCCAAATTTGTTTTGCTCGCCGCCACCGCACCCGCCCTCTGGCTTGCCTATAATGCGATCATCTACCGAAACCCACTCGAATTTGCCAACGGATCGTACTCTGCCCGCGCCATCGAACAGAAAAATGCAACTCCGGGATCCCCCGGACATCCTGGCTCTCACGATTTGCCGGTTGCATTCAGTTATTTTATGAAATCGGCCGAACTGAATATGGCGGAAGGAACGTCGCAAAAAGTTTGGTTACTGTTGCTGCTGGCCGGGACGATCACGATTCTAATCTCTGACCGCAAGCTGTGGCAGCTTCTCTTGCTCTGGATACCGCTTCCGTTCTACATGCTTTCGGTCGCGTACAGTGGTGTCCCGATTTTCGTGCCGACTTGGTGGCCGTTCTCGTTCTACAACGTCCGTTATGGGCTGCAGCTTCTTCCTCTGTTTTCCGTATCGGTGGCAGTGACTACGTATTTCCTGCTCTACCTTGCCCGAAACAAAAACGCGAGAACGGCAATTGTTTCCGCCGTCGTGATTCTGCTTGCCGCGAACTACGCGATGGTCTGGAAGGCGCAACCGGTCTGTTTTCGCGAGGCCTGGGTGAACTCGCGAAGCCGCATCGCTTTCGAGACTGAATTGGCATCCAACCTCAAGAAATTGCCACATGAATCTGCCCTGCTAATGTATCTCGGCGACCACGTCGGCGCCCTGCAACGTGCCGGCATCCCCTTGCGCCGTACGATTAACGAAGGCAACCATCGACCTTGGAAAACACCGATTGATCAAGAAGGCCTGTGGGAGCGGGCGTTGGCGAATCCTTCCCAGTACGTTGACTTCGTGGTTGCCATGGATGGCGATCCAGTCGCGCTCGGCGTGCAAAAACAAACCCTCACTTCCCTCGTAGTCATACGCACCGCCGGGCAACCCGCGGGCACCATCTATTGGACGCATCGGGAGCCTGCCCGGTAATCACGCCGGTTAATGGCATGGACGACGCAGGCTTCGGCGTCAACTTTTCCAGTGGTAGAATCCAGCAAACTTACCTTCTCATGCCTTCGATGCAGCACACTTACGACCTGCTTCAGAACGAGATGACCTCGATCGTTGGGGTCTCGATCGCGCGCCTGGTGCTGGCGACGATTCTCGGCGGTCTGATCGGACTCGAGCGGCAACTGAAGCACCGCCCAGCCGGGCTGCGCACCAATCTCTTCATCTGCCTCGGCGCAGCGATGTACACGATCCTTTCCGATGCACTCGCCGTCGAGCACCTCGGAGATCACACCCGCATCGCGGCTCAGATCATTCCAGGCATCGGCTTTATTGGGGCTGGCTCAATTCTTCACGCTCGCCAGAAACTCGTTACCGGATTAACCACTGCGGCCACTATCTTCGTCGTGGCTTCGGTTGGCATGGCGGTGGGTGGAGGACTTTATCTAACCTCAATTTTTGAGACCGGACTGATTTTGCTCTGCCTCTTTTTGCTGGGACAAGCGGAAGAGCGATTTGGCTTGAAAGCTGCCGTGCACGGTTACGAAGTTGCCGGCCGCAACGCCGACGAAATTACGCTTGAGATCAACCGCGTTCTGGAGTGTATCCACGGCATAGCGGACAATTTGCAGGTTGCCGCAACTCCACAACACGTGCGAGTTCAATTTGAACTGGAGGCGACGCGCAGCCAGCAGGATCAGGTTTTACGCGGCCTCAAGCAGTCTTCGGTCTTTGAAAGTGCGACGCCGCTCGGTCCGGTGGATGTTGAATGACTTTATCTGCCCCTGCCATTCCTTTTGTCAAAGCGAGCGCCTGCGGAAACGATTTCCTGATCTTTGATGGTCTTCATGCTCCTGCCGACTTGGCTGCATTCAGCCGCAGTATCTGTGAACGGCATCAAGGCGTAGGTGCTGACGGAGTGGAGTGGTTGTTTCCCGCATCGGATGCCGACGTTCAGGCTCGCTTGTTCAATGCGGATGGATCTGAGGCGGAAATCTCCGGTAACGGAACGCGTTGCGTTGCAGCTTACATTTGCTCTGAGCAGGCGAAAGAGAAAGTTGTGATCCGGACCGGAGCTGGCCTCAAGACCTGCACCTTCACCTCCCGCAACAACAATCAGTACGAGTTTGAAATTGCCATGGGCAAGCCCGAGGTCGGAAATGAGTTGCCCATCAAACTGGTTTCTCGCGAAGTGCGGGGTATTCCGGTCTCGATGGGGAATCCGCATTACGTCATCTTTGTCGACGGATTCAAGCCGAACTGGCAGGCCGAAGCAGCCGAGATCGGTCGACACAGTGACTTCAAGCAGGGGATTAACGTTGAATTTGTAAGTCCAGTCGATAAAAGAAATATCGATGCCAGGTTCTTTGAGCGCGGCGTGGGCGAAACCAAGTCCTCTGGGACGGGGTCGTGCGCCGCCGCAGTCGCGAGCATCGTCACTAAAAAAGCTGACTCCCCACTGCGAGTGCATACTCCCGGCGGAGTGCAAACGGTGCGATGGGAACAAGAAGTTTTCCTGAGAGGCACAGCTCAACTGGTATGTCGCGGTGAATTCTTCGTCTAACGGACACTTACATCCGTGTAAAGCTCGCAGGATTTTCGTTGTTGCTCAACAGTCACGGAAGTAACAAATCGAGTTTGTCGCAGCCTGTTAAGATTGACCGTCTAAAACGTTGATGCGATGCCTCCGACCCCGTCAATCCCGCGTATCAAGCCGCCGGCCCTTCAGCCGGGCGACACGATCGGGATCATCGCTCCCGCCAGCAACATTAAGCGCGAGCTGCTCGAAGCCGGATGCGACACGCTGCGTCGAATCGGCTACAAGCCTTTCTATTTTGACTCCATCCTTGAAAAGGATCTTTATTTTGCCGGATCGGCTGATCGGCGGGCGCGCGAACTCAACGAAATGTTCACGCGAGATGACGTCCGTGCCATTATCTGCGCCCGTGGAGGATACGGCGCCAATTATCTTCTTGAAACTCTCAATCTCGAAAACATCAAAACCCACCCCAAGATTTTCGTTGGCTACAGCGATATCACTAGTTTGCTGACGTACATCTCGGACGCAGCCGGCCTCGTGACCTTCCACGGTCCCATGATCACAAAAGATTTCGCACATGAAGACGGGGTTGATTCCGCTTCGTGGGAAGCTTCGCTCAACGGGACTTCTGCGTGGGCATTAGAGTTTGGGCGCGAATCCGGTGCCAAAGCTTTGCAAAAAGGCTCCGCCGAAGGCATTCTCTATGGGGGCTGTCTGTCGATTCTGGTGGCTTCTTTGGGCACACCGTATGAACTTCATACAGCCGGAACGATCTTGTTCATGGAAGACATGGCCGAGAAGCCATATCAGATCGACCGCATGTTGACGCAACTGAAATTGGCCGGCAAGTTCGCAGACGTTCGCGGCATAGTATTCGGCGAGATGCTGGATTGCGTGCAGAACAAAGATCAGGGCTACACTTTGGAAGAAGTCGTATTGCACGTGGTCAGTGATTTGGGCGTGCCGGTGGCGTATGGCTTGCGATCCGGCCACGTCTCGCATCGCAACATCACGCTCCCTTTGGGAGTACGTGCAACGCTCGATGTCGGCAGAAACGAAGGAAGCCTTAGGATCCTGGAATCTGCCACATTTAGGGCGGACACTCCTGTTCACCGCTTCTGACTTTGGATTTCGAGCGGACGAGAGTGTCTGCTCTACGCTGATTGAAATGACGAGCCATGGCTGAGAACAAACACATTCACTTGATCGGTATCTGCGGCACGGCGATGGCTTCGCTCGCCGGAATGCTGCAGCGGCGCGGCTTTCGCGTAACCGGTTCCGACACCGCCGCGTACCCTCCCATGTCAGATTTCCTCGCGTCCCTTGATATTCCGGTCGCGCCGTTTGCCGTGCAAAACCTGCAACCGCAGCCGGACCGGGTGGTCGTGGGCAATGCCATCTCGCGTGGCAATGTAGAACTGGAGCAGGTACTCGATCAGCGTATTCCATTCTGTTCGCTGCCGCAGATTCTTCACGATGAATTTCTACGGGGCAAAGAAGTGCTCGTCGTTGCGGGCACCCACGGCAAAACCACAACCACCTCCATGCTGGCTTGGATTTTTCATACCGCCGGCTTACAACCATCCTTCCTCATTGGCGGCATAGCGGAAAACTTCGGCAGCAGCTTTCAACTGGGACAAGGCAAGCATTTCATCCTCGAAGGGGATGAGTACGACACCGCTTTCTTCGACAAGGGGCCGAAGTTCCTGCATTATTTTCCCGCCTCCATCATTCTGACCTCGGTGGAATTTGATCACGCCGATATCTACAAAGATCTCGATGCCGTCGAAACCGCTTTCAAGCGACTGGTGAATCTTATTCCTCGCCGCGGCCGCATCATCGCCTTTGATACCGGCGAGAGCGTCGAGCGTTGTCTGGCCCGCACCTTCTGCCCCGTCGAGCGATATGGCTCTGGCGCGAACGCAACTTGGAAAATTACCGACTTGCATCTGGAACCGGGACGGACCACATGGTCGGTCGTACGCGATGGAAAGCCGTGGGCGGACTTCGATTATGCCGTGGCCGGCGAATACAACGTGTGGAACGCGACCGCCGCTGCCGCGATGGCCGCCAACTGCGGCATTTCCCGAGAAGAGATTGCGGCGGCGTTGAAGACCTTCAAGAGCGTGAAGCGCCGCCTTGAGGTCCGCGCCAAGGTGAATGGCATAACGATCATCGATGACTTTGCACATCATCCGACTGCAATCGCGGGTACGCTCACTGCGTTGCGCTCTAACTATCCGGGAGCGCGCTTGTGGACGATTCTCGAGCCGCGTTCGAATACTTTGCGGCGCAACGTGCTGCAGAACGAGTTGGCAAAAAGTTTGGCCTTGGCCGATGAAGTAGTCGTAGCGAATGTTTTCAAATCAGAAGCCATTCCAGAAGCAGAACGCCTTGACTTGGCAGCAGTGGCAGCCCAAATCCAGAAACACGGCCGGCGGGCGCGGATTGTCCCCACCGTCGATGGCATTGTGCAACTGATCTCGCCCGAGTTGCGTTCGGGCGATGTTGTTGCCATTCTTTCCAACGGAGGCTTTGGCGGCATCTACGAGAAACTTCCAGAGCGCCTGAAGTCACTCGGTGTACCCACGCTGCAAAGTCCGAACGCCGAGAACAAGTTGATTTTGAGCTGAGAGCCATGAACTATACCATGCCAAGCCAGCACGGTCCCGTTGCCTGGTTCGAAGTAACCACCGCAGGATTTCACTTGCTCGGGGACGCGCGCCCTTGATTCGCACCTTGGTGATGCTCGGCTTCTGGGCCATACTACTGCCCGTCGCAGCATTGATCGGCTTCCCCTGGACATTAATAACTGGCGACGTCAGCATGCTTTACCGCATGACCATGTGGGGCGCATGGACAGGGGTGCGGCTCGCGGGAATTCAGGTCCGGACCGTGGGCCTGGACAAGATCGATCCCGCTCGCACCTATATCTTCATGTCCAATCATGTCTCGAATGTCGATCCGCCGATCCTGATGCCGCTGATCCCGCGCCGCATGTCGATCATGGTCAAAAAAGAATTGTTCCGTGTTCCGGTATTGGCAAGACTTATGCGATTCGGGTCGCTCGTCCCGGTGGATCGTGGAAACCGCGAATCGGGAATCGCCGCAGTCCGGGCCGCTGCGGACGTAATTCATCAAGGGCTCAACATGACGGTTTACGTTGAGGGACATCGTTCGTTCGATGGCAAGCTTCTGCCCTTCAAGAAGGGGCCTTTTTATCTGGCCGAAGAGTGCGGAGTGCCAATCGTGCCGGTAACCATCGTAGGAACACACTACGTAATGCCGAAGAGAAGATTTGGGATCAAGCCGGGGATTGTGACCGTAGTCTTTCACCAGCCTATCGAGCCCAAAGATTTCGGCAACCGCGATTGCCTGATGGCGAGAGTTCGGAAAGTCATCGACAGCGGTCTGCCAGCCGACCTTCAAGAGACAAATCCAACGACCACAGTAGACACTAAGGTTCACGAAGGAAAAGCGTCGGCTTGAGACACTCCGATCCAATCTAGGCCTCGCTGAGATTGTGAACCCCGCTCCCCCGACCCGCGCAAGATCCTCCATCGCCTTCCGGCCACTCAGGATGGGTCTTCGTGAAACTACTCGACAAAAGACGTCATCCTTAAGCCCGGCTTCAGCCGGGTGAAGGATCTTGCGCGGACAACCGTCACCCCCAATCGGCTCCGGCATGGTGCAACCGGGCACGAGGGGTGATCGTCACCTCAGCGCTGCTCAACGGGAGCTAACCCAGCCGACCCTTCGGCTGAAGCGACGGGCTGATAGGCCAAGTCGTCTTCGGCGGGACGCGCGTGCTGGTTTGCATGGAGCGCCGTGGATCCCGCGCACGACACCAATCCCACAGACGGAACTCCACCGCTTCTGTGAGCAGCGTCATGGCCGCTTTGATCGAGCTTCACGTCCTTTACCCGAGCCGCTGCCAAGTTCGCAGCAGGCGACACAGACTTAGCCATCTGTTGATACCGGTGAGCAGCGACCACCGGTTGAGAAGAATGAGCCACCGCCGGCGCCTGCACGGGATGAACCGCCACCGCGTTCGGCGCAGGGTCATACCAATCGGGACTGACATCCTGCTGGCCATAAGCCGGAAGCAGCATGATCGTAAATATCGCGCCAAATAGCATTGCCGAGGATGCCAGTAGTCTTCGCCGTCCGATACTCATTATTCCGTTCATAAAATCACCTCTGTGATGGATTGATCTCGATTCCAGGAACTTACCAGGAAGAAATCATGTTCGTGATCTTGCCCCGGATCGCAGGTGGTGTCTATGGAGACGGTCTGAATTGATCTGAAGCGATCTGAAGATTTGGATCCTCGTCCAACAGGCCACCAAGTAGGGAAGTGTCGCGCGGGTGGTTTGCACTGCTGGGACTAACGTTCAGATTTCGGTAGGTCGTTTGCGGAAGCCTTCGAGGTTCCCCTTGGATTTTCCGGGTCCAACCCGGCCGCGGTCATGATGGCCCGTCCGAATTCTTCTGGCGAAATGACAAACGCTTCTGCTTGCGGCTGCCCGCCCGCATCTTCCTCAGCGCTGGGCGCGACAAAGCGATAGCCCCGACCAACTACGGTCTGCAGGTACTGTGGCTCGCCGGCGTCATCCGCCAGGGCGCGGCGGATTTTGCGGATGGCAGTATTGATTCCCTGTTCGACATCGACGAACACATCCTTGCTCCACAATTCACAGGAGATTTGCTCGCGCGTGACCAGTTGTCCCCTTTTTTCGACCAGAAACATGAGCAATTGCAGCGGCAGGCCCTCCAGCCGTATCGGAGCACCCCGGCGACAGAGCTGAAAGCGACCGTAATCCAGCTGGAAATCATCGAAGCGGACCGTTTTCTCTGGCACAACGCAACTCCTACATTCATCGCAAACTACGTGGGTGGTTTTCGATGTACGGATGACGCGGGACGGCGCGTCTCTATGGGTTCAGAGATTTTGTTCCGCCGGAGGTTCCGTGTCAAGCCCCTTTTCCACGATGGCGCCGAATGTGACAGCGGGGACCAACTCGGTTAAGAACCTTCATCGTGTGGCCCTAGTCTTTTTTTGCCCTCACCGCCTTCGCGATCTCAGGCAATCTGCTCAGCAACGCCGAATACTTCAGCCACAACTTATGATCGACCGCTGGAGACCCGCTGACGATCGCTCCGCCCGGAATGTCGCCGGCAACGCCGCTTTGTGGCGTAACGATGGCGCCATTGCCGATCTTGCAATGGCCCAGGACGCCGACTTGCCCCGTCAAGATTACGTTGTTCCCAACCTCAGTCGAACCGGCGAGGCCGACCTGCGACGCTAACAGCGAATCTTCTCCGATGCGTGAGCCGTGACCCACCTGAACCAGATTGTCAATCTTCGTACCGCGAGCAATATGGGTTTCGCCAACGCTGGCGCGATCAATGCAGGAATTCGCCTGAATCTCCACGTCATCTTCGATGACCACTGGCATCGGCTGGGGGATTTTGTGCCAGTGGCCGAGATCATCTTTGGCAAATCCGAAACCGTCCGCGCCAATGACCGCGCCGTTCTGCAGCAGCACATTATTTCCCAACCGGCAGTGCTCGCGAACCACCGCGTGAGCATGGGCCAGGAAGTTGTCACCGATTTTCACGCAACGGTATATCACGACGTTCGCCAGCAGAACGGCGTTCTTCCCAATCTCGACGTCCTCGTCGATCACCACATACGGCCCGATGTGGGCGCCTTCACCGATCCTCGCCGAGGCGTGGATTACTGCCGTGGGATGTATTCCAGCGGCGTATTTGCGAGCCGGATGAAACAGACCGATGGCGCGAGCAAAGGCCAGATACGGATTCTTACTCCGCACTATCGGGGTCGCGAGAGCAGGGAAGTCGTCAGCGACGATAACCGCCGACGCTTTTGTCGTCCGAGCCGCAGCCGCGTATTTCGGATTGGCCACGAAAGTGAGTTGGCCGGCGCCGGCTTCTTCGATTCCAGCAACGCCTGTGATCTCGGTATCGGGCGAGCCGTTTTCCAGGCGCGCGCCCAGCGCAGAAACAATCTGTGCAAGTCTCATGGGAGTGTTAGCAAGAACGAAACCGATTGTAATTGACTGGCAGGCGAAGCGGAAAAAGGATCACTAACCACCGCAAGGATGCGAACCGCAAGAGCCGCTGGCGCGTGATCCCCCGAACAGGCGGCAGCAGGCTGCCGGCGCGCATCCCGGATGGAAATTTCCCCCTACTGTACAAAGCGACAAACAGAAGGAAAAAACCTCATCAACCTCAGAAAACTTTCCCCCCGCGATCTCGAAGCACTCCGGAGACCTAGAACCACAATCCCCATAGCCAATCGACGCTGGCGTGGGTGATGGTCGAGGCCGCCACGCGCCGATGGTCGCGCCATGCCCGTCCGTAGAAAACCCCCGCCAGCGTTGCCAGTAAGACGTAGCGCCAATTGAAATGCGCCGAGCGCTTATTGAAGTGCGAAAGTCCGAACAACACAGATGCGATCACCAGTGCAAATCGCCTGCCTACGCGGCGTTCGAGCAGATTCTGCACCCACCCGCGAAAGAAGAGTTCTTCCGGCACCGCGGTGAAGAAAAATATCAGAACCCATCGCATCGCCGCCGAACCGACCGATGGAAAGTTCGCGTGAGGATGGATAAAACCGAGCGCCCAGCCCAGCGTCAAGACCAAAGGGGTGAAGAACAGGAGCTCGCGCAGTCCGCTTTTCCAGTCACTCCAGCGCAAATGAAAGTCGAATCCAGTTCCACTAAGCTGGCGGACGGCTTGAAAGCCGTATAAGCCGATATCGACCAAAAGCAATTCGTTAAGCGCCCGCAGTCCAGTGGGCCACGCATGGTCGAACCAGCGCAAATCTACCGCAAGCCCAAACGCCAACAGAATGATGCCGTCCCGCCAGTCGCCACGCTGCTCCGGATCGGCGCGGGCAGCTTTCTCCAGTAACCACGCAACCGCCATGGGCAGCCCGGCATAAAGCGCGAACCACCGCCATCGAAAGATATGCTGCGAGACCGAAACCAGAACGTAAGGCAGGACACACAGCCCCGGAAAACCGATGCGCGCGGCCTCCGGCCAACGCTGCACTGCTCGCGTGATGCGCTCTGCGGCACAGCCGAACGCAACCGCGGGAGCAAGCTCCACTACCAAAGCCGCAATCGCTGCCGGGGTTACGTTCTCCACAGCCCATTATCTTAAGCGCAATGATTCAGCGTCGTTGTGTTTGTGGACCCGCGGCGAGTTCTCCGCGAAGGTATCTCCCGACAATACTGCTCCGAAGATAACCAGGAACAGCGGCCAGAGCGACGATGCCAGCGTCTGCTGAAAGAAAACGTGAACCAACCGCTGGTGGTCCAGAGCATACGTGTGTACGTTTTGAGAGAGGAACAGGATGGCCGCCGGCAAACCTCCCAGAGCCTCCGAACCATTCACCAGCATGTGGCGTAACCGCTCAATCGCCCCGGCCAGGTTCTCATACAGAATAAACATGCCGAGCCCGGCGATGCCCGCTCCCGTGATCGATTTCAAAATCTGAAGCGTTGTTTTCTGCGGTGCCATATATCTCTCCTCGCCGTTTTCCCTGGCTCACTTATAAGTCGAATCAGAGGTCGCGAAATCGACACGTTCAATGCCATATCGGAAAATTATTCAGAAGTAGCCGAGCCTCAAAGAGTTCCATTGCCGACGATGAGGTGTACACTGGCGTCGCCCCAGGCCAGGTCCCCCCATAGAGGCCCTGGGCCAAACTACGGAGGATACAAATTATGAGCAACAAGCTGTGGAAAGTTTTTGCGGGGCTGTGCGTGTTCGCGATGTCCGCCGTTTGTGTTTTGCCGGTATCGGCACAGATGTCAGACAGTAAAGAAAAACCGCCAATGTATTCTTACGTCGCATTTTGGAATATCCCACGCGCGCAGTGGGCAGAAATGGATAAGTCGAACGCCGCTAACGCGAAGATCCTGGACAAGGCCATCGCCAACGGCAGCATTGTGGGCTACGGCGACGACCAGAATTTAATTCATGGAGCCGACGCTCCCACTCACGACGGTTGGTGGTCAGCCATGTCCATGGCCGGCGTGCTCAACATGCTGGACCAGTTCTACAAAGCGGGCAATCCCACCAGTCCGGTGCTGGCCAGTGCTACCAACCACTGGGATAACATTTTCGTCAGCCGCACTTACAACTGGCATTCCGGATCGTGGAAAGATTTGTACACTCACGGGTCGTCCTACAAGTTAAGGCCGGACGCGCCCAACGATGCCATCGAGACGCTCAGCAAGAACATGATCGGCCCGCTGCTCGAAAAAATGCTGGCCGACGGCACCATCCACGAGTATGAAATCGATACTGAAGCCGTCCACACGCAAGCCCCAGGCACGTTTTGGATTTTTTACCTGGCGGCCAACGCGGAGGGCATAGACAAAGTCGACGCCGCAATCAGGGAGACTCTAAAGTCGAACCCGCTGAGCGGCCCGGCATTCGGTTCGATGACGGACTTCACCGACCATCGCGACTATCTCTCGCGCACCAGCGCAACCTATAAATAGTCATCGATCTGGAGTCAGCACTCGCCCCCACATAAAAAACGGGTGCCCCGTCCTTCTCGCGTTCTGTGCGAGAGGGCGGGGCTTTTTTGGCAGCCATTATCGAAACAGAGCTGAAAGGGTTCGAAAGAACTCCGCGGGCGTAGCAATGCGTAACGCCGTGCGCTGCGCAACAGTTTGCGTGAAATGCCTGGTGTTGTGAGTCAGTAGCCAGTCTGGTTTGCTGGCCATCGCGGAGAGCAACACTGGAACATCGGATTCGTGCCGGATCAGATGTCGACTCGCACGGACCAGTTGCCTATCCGGGTAAGGAACGAGTTCAGGGCTGGTCAGCTTGATCAGGCGACGATAGTCCTCAATGAGTCGATCTGCATCGAGCAAGGGCAGGCGCTCGGCGTGGAGAAGAAGATTCTCTTCCACTTCGTCGCGAACCGCTTCGGCCAGCACCAGTTTGCAGACCTTAGCGGCGCAGAGCGAGAGCGTGGCTTTGTCGAGCCCCCAGGAAGAGACGATTCCGCCGGTTAGGACATTGGAATCCAGGAATAAGTGGATTCTGCGCTGGCTGGTCACTTCTTGCGCTGGCGGCGGGGACGGAGGGGCAATCGGCTCTTTCCGTAGTGCCGAGCGTAAACCCGATTGCGCGCCTCAGGGAGGGTGGCAACCAGGTCATCCGTGGAGAGGCCAGCTTCTGTGAGGACGGATCCTACCTGCTGGCACAAGTGCTCGAAGCGCCGTTGTTCCGGCAATAGGATCAGGCCATCGCCCAGGCGCAGTACAGCGAAGGGCGCCCCTGTTCCCAAACCGAGAGCTTGCCGAAACTGTTTGGGAACTGTTAGCTGTCCCTTTTCGCCGATCTTGGTCGTGGTCAGGTATTCGAGCGTCGCGTCGTGAGTTGCCATTGGTAGGAAAATCCTACCACAGCACTCGATTGTTACCAAGCGCAATTATGGATCAGGGCGTGCGAGGGCTCAACTTCTAGGATGGTAGCGTCCTGCGGCTTAGCCGACCGCCCAAGCGAAAGCTTGGATGGAGCACCCACGGAGTTGGAATGAACAGGATAGGGTGGGCCACCCGCCATGGGGAACACTTATAAGTGTCCCCATAGTGCGGTCGAAGTTCTCGAATTCATCTTTGCTCTTTTTCATTTTCTTTTTCTTTTTCTGATCTTGGCTACCTGGATCAGACCTTCCATGTCCGGCTCTCTAGTTTCAACCCATATTCGTCGTATCGGCGCAAGAGCCAGCAGCGATTTTCGCAATTCATTGGTGGGGACGCCAGAAACGTAGTCGTTTTCACCGCGCCTAACCTCCCAAGCAGCAAGGTCGCAAGCTTGCAGTTGCACATGAAATGGATCTTCCTTATCTATTTCTGGGTGTTTTAAATCTGGACGGCTTCTCTTGAATACGGGCGCCGGATAGCCACAAGTAACCATCTCTTTTCTCAATAATTCCTCGCCTTCGTCCCCTCGATCAAAGATATAAGCGGTCGGCAACTCTGGATTGCCGTTTTCTTTGATAAATTTTCGCGTGTGAGCCACACAATCTCTGGCGCAAAGGGAAAACATGGTGAACCTTTCATCCACGGCGTAGGCGGCATTGTATTTGTCGAAGGTCTGCTTCTTGATACTGCTCACAATGCAAGCAGCCGCCCAACCGCGCATTATTTGAGTCAGGTGAGACATGAACTCCGCTCTATAAGATTCAGTCCTCCACTTCGGATGTTTGAATGCTCCTCTACTGGAATGGGAATTGAACTCTCTCATGTGGAAGTAGGGAACATCAAACTTGGCGAGAGTCAATCTCCATGAAATCTCGAATTGCTCCCACTCCTCGACCGTGGAAAGCAGTCCACCGACGACAACTTCGGCATCTCCGGCAGCTCTACTAGAGTCGAAATAAGTGTTATACCCACGCAACGCGACGATCACATTATTGTCATTGAACGCCTAACCAATAAGATCGCGCTCACCTTTCCATCTCAGATTCAGCGTGATTTCCATCCCTAGCCCATCATCCTCCTTGCCGTGTGATTCCGTAAGTATATTACCGCCATTGTTTGTGCCTTAGATACATACGTTTACACTGGGATCTGTCAATCATTGGTACACTTCGCCCCCAATTCTATGGCATAATGTCCCTTGGAGATCAAGCCATGGCAACATCAGTTCCGACGGGCAGAACGCTAGGCGAATATCTACGGGAGTGGTTGGGGGCGCGGTTTGCTTCGGAGTTGGAGTTGGCCGCTTTAGCCGAGCGCGGGTTGCCGCTGACTACCGTCGGCCGGATGACCAAGCATGGCTTGACTCGCGACGAGGTGCATGCCCTGGTCATTCATCGGCGGACCTTCAAGCATCGCAAGAGCAGCCATCAGAAGTTGTCGCGCGAAGAGTCAGACCGGGCCATTCGCACAGCGCGAATTCTGGCGCGGGCGCAGGCCACGTTTGGCGATTCCGAAGCCGCGCTCGATTGGGTGCGCGCGCCGAAAGTGCGATTCGAAGGCAAGAGCCCGATCCAGATGATGTCGACCGAAACCGGCGGCCGCCTAGTCGAGCAGATGTTAGTGCAGATTGATGAAGGCATGTTCGCGTGAGTATTGTAGTCGTGCTCAGGTAGATCCGGACGCCCCAAAAATCTGTGATTTCGACCGAAGCGGAGCGACCTGGCGTTTCACTCAACTAAAACTCTGTCATCCCGACCGAAGCGAAGCGAAGTGGAGGGACCTCGTGTTTTCACCCTCCCGCCGCGATGATCGATCTCTTCTACCAAACACACCACCGCGAGTGTCACGAACTAAATGTTCCTTTGGCGAATCAGCAATCACGATGGATTGGACGGGCGCGGCGGCCTGCTGGCGTCGGCCCGCTGGCATACCCAGGGTCGTCCCATCGTTTATTTCGCCACAAGTCCAGCGGGAGCGCTAATGGAAGTGTTGGTGAATCTGGAACTGGATGCAGCCCGGTTGCCCAGAAGCTACACGCTATTAAAGGCAGAGGCACCCGATGATATACAGGTAAGCCGCATCGATGTGAGTTCCTTGCCGGAAGCTTGGACGTCCGATCTGGCGGTCTCCAGGAGCGCGGGAGACCGCTGGCTGGAGAGCGGGCAATCGGCACTCCTCGAAGTACCTTCTGCAATTGTGCCGGATACAGTCAACATATTGTTGAATCCGCTGCATCCCGATGCCGGGCGGATGCGAATAGTGTGGCAACATGCGTATCCGTTCGACCGAAGGCTCTTTAAGGTGCGGCGATGAGCAGCGCGCCCGGTGCCCCTCGATAAAAGGCGGATGCCCCACTCTTTCCGCGTCCGTGCGGAAAGGGTGGGAGGCGAGAAAGCAAATCCAACCCTTTCGAACCGCTTAAAGTTCGCATTCCCAAGTTCGAACCGCACCCATCGGCTGAACCGCTTTTCTGTTGATCTCAACTTCAACTCGTGATAATGTATTGGCGTTTAGGTTATCTGTAAGATAATCCCGATCTTTGACAATCTGGCGATCTGAGAGCGTTTCAAAACGGGAATTGGTGGTCCTAACTCCCATGTTTCCAAGATTTTGTCTCTAAGTACCTTAAGAACCATAGATCTAGGAGGCAGAAAAATTTCCGGTCCTTTGTTTTCTAGATTTTGCGCGAAAACGAGAGTTTTTTTTGAGGCAATTTCTGCACCAGAATGTGTGCAGCTGGCGGGCAAACCTATTCTCCGAACAAAGGGACCTGTCCCGCATCTTCAGGAACGCCACGGCGATGACGCCGGGTTGCGCCGATCACCGCAAGCACAGTGAGAGATTCGAGCGCGCTGCGCGGCACAAACAGCCGCTGCGTATTCGAGCGCAGATCGGGGGGGTTGATCAGGAACCCCTCGGCCGTGTCCAACGAGAGGTCGTTCGGCATCATGCCTTCGAGGACCTCGTTGTCTTTGAACCGGAGCCGCACCCAGAGCCCCTCCGTGCGGGGCCGGGTGGTGAAAGTCTTGCGGCTCGGGGAGTCAGCGTCCCCGAATTCGCGGACGAAATAGACGACTTTGATGTCTTTAAGGTCGATTGTGACCACATTGCCGGCGGTGTTGAGCAGTTCTAGCTTGCCTTCGCGCACAAAATTGGCCGGAGCGACAAAGCCGTTGATGGAATCGCGATCCATTTTCCGGACTACGACTTTTTTGTGTGTGGAAGGCATGGCTTGGCCAAAGTGGCTCAGGCGGCGGCTTTCCGCTGGTGAGCTTAATCAGATTCTCGCACTTTTGCCTCGAACATAGTGAGTCATCTCATTCACAGTAGCCAAATTGTTAACATTGTGGTATTTTCTGTAGTTTGCTGCCATCCATTTTAGCTCGTCTAAGTCTAGTCTTCAGAGCAGTTTACGTAGAACGTGCCGGAGGCCGCTGGTCAGGCGGAATTGAGCCTGTGGAAATCTTGCCCCGGTCGGCCCGACTAGGCAACTGCAGTCTGTTAAGTCCAGGTTCTGAGTAAGGCATGGCCGATTACATTTACACCATGGAAATCCGGCTGACTCCCGACCAGCAGCGCGGGGTCACGCTGGTGCAGGATATTGCCCGCGACGCGGGCATGAACATTTACCTGACCGGCGGTGCGGTTCGCGACATCATCAGCGGGTTTCCCATTCGCGACCTTGACTTCACGGTTCAGGGCAATCCCCTCAAGCTGCAAAAACAACTCGAACACGCAGGCGCAGTGGTCGCATCGGCAGACGACGATCTGAAGACTCTTTACCTCGTACTGCAGGGCAACGTGCGCGCCGAGATCAGCACAGCCCGAACCGAGCGCTACGAAAAGACGGGGAAGCCTCCAATCGTCGCGCCGGGCACGATCATCGAAGACCTGCGGCGGCGCGACTTCACTATCAACGCCATGGCGCTTTCGCTGAATCCAGGGTCGCGCGGTTTGTTGATGGATCCCTTCAATGGCGCGGCGGATATCGAAGCCAAGCTGATCCGTATCCTGCACAACTATTCGTTCATGGAAGATCCGTCGCGGCTGATTCGCGCTGCCCGCTTTGCGGCGCGCTTTCATTGGCCGATCGAGGAGCGTACCCAGGCGCGGATTCAGTCGGCGAAAGAAAACAACTATATCGAGTACATCACCGACCGCGCGATCGGGCAGGAGATCGAGCAGCTAGCCTACGAGGATGACCCGTTGCATATCGTCCGCGTGCTGGAGAAGGAAGAGCTGCTGAAGGTGCTCAATCCTCACTGGTCTACGGCCAAGGTGGACACTGCGGGGCTGGGTCAGTTGATCAAAACCCGGCAGCAGATGAATCAGCTGGGCTACACGCCAGACCCCTCGCCAGCGGTGTTGTACTTGCTGACCGCGCGATTGGGCGACAAAGATATCGCGGATATGCGCAAGCTGATCCCGCGCAAAGATCTGGTGGCAGCGTGGAAGGACCTGGAAGATAACGCCAAGGATCTGGCCAGGCGACTGGTCGGCAAAGAAGCGGCGACGCCCTCCCGGACCTGGAAATTGCTATCCGAATCGCGCCCGGAGATGGTTCTTTTCCTTGAAGTCACAGCGAAGCAGCAAGCAGTAGCACAGAAGATCAAGAACTTCTTCGGAAAGTGGCGGCAAGTGCAGCAGAAGCTTCCGTTGCTGGAGATGACGGAGCTGCGCATCACTCCGCAGATGCCGGAGTATCCCAAGATCGCTCACGATGTGTTCATGCTGTTGCTGGACGGAAAACTGCGCTCGCGGACCGAGATACTAAAGTTCCTGAAGCCGCTCTCGCCACCACCTCCGCCGCCTCCACCACCTCCACCAAAGCGCGGACGCGCCGCCAAGGCTGCTGCTGTCGCGCCTCAAGCCGCTGCTGTTGCCGCTCCGATCTCCGGTAAGAAAAAGGGAAAGGGCGCGCCAGTGGTCGTGCCGGTGCCGCCGGCTGCGGCGAAGGTCGAAGTTGCCAAGGTGCCCAATTCGCCGAAGGTCGAGAAGCACGAATCTCCAAAGAAGACCGCGAAACCCCTAAAGAAAACCGCAAGCCCGAAGAAGAAAGCGAAAGTAAAGAAAAAGGGACGATAACCAAGGTCCACGTGCGCGACGTTTTCGATGCGTGCACTGCAACGGGATCCTGTGCGGGGCACGCAAATGAAAAGGCTCGGGAAAATTCTTCTGTACTCGGCGCTCGCGGGCGCGATTCTTCTGATTGCAGTTATCAGTCTCACCATCGGATGGCGTCCGTTTATTGGTCCGAAGGCGCGTCCTCTGACCTCACGACAATTCGAAGCGACGCCGCAGCGCCTGGAGCGAGGTCGATATCTCGCGATCGGATTAAGCGGGTGCAGAGAATGCCATTCGCAGCATGACTGGAATACGCATGGCGCGCCAATAATTCCCGGCACCGAAGGCGGCGGGCAGTGGTTCAATATGCCCGACCTACCGGGGCGCGTGGTCGCACCGAACCTGACGCCTGACCCGCAAACCGGCGCGGGTACGTGGACCGACGATCAATTCGCTCGAGCGATTCGGGAAGGAATCGGGCATGATGGTCGCGCTCTTTTTCCGATGATGCCTTACCAGGATTTCCGAAACATGTCAGACGAGGACGTCGCGTCGATTATCGTCTATCTGCGCTCATTGCCTCCCGCCCATAGTGATTTGGCAAATACGGAAATCATCTTTCCGGTGAAGTATCTGATTCGCAGCGTACCGGAACCGCTTGACGCGCCAGTGTCCAGTCCAGATCCGTCCGACCGCCTGAAATATGGCCAATACTTGGTGACCCTAGGAGGTTGCCGAGATTGTCACACGCCGCAAGAACGCGGCCAACCGGTCGCTGGCTTCGCGTACGCGGGAGGATTGTTGATGCGAGGTCCCTGGGGCGAAGTCAGCACCGCCAACATCACGCCCGATGCGTCAGGCATCAGCTACTACGATGAAGCGCTTTTCATCGAAATGATGCGCACCGGCTACGTGAAGGCGAGAAAGCTGAACTCGATCATGCCCTTCGGAGCGTTCAAGAATCTCACCGATGACGATCTGAAAGCGATGTTTGCGTACCTGCGCACGGTGAAGCCGGTGCAACATCGAGTGGACAACTCTCAGCCGCCGACTTATTGCAAGCTTTGCCGGCAGAAGCACGGCGGCGGTGATCAGAATTAGAGGTCCTGCAACTTGACGCGGACGATGAACCGGCTGCTTCCCCAGTAACTCCCATCGGTCAGGCCCAAGCTCGAGTCTCTTGACGCAACCTGGAGATATCCTTGCTTGGAGCATTCCCGAAGAAGCGGCTGTATTCCCGACTGAACTGCGAAGCGCTGAGATAGCCCACGCGTTGACTTGCAGTACTCGCGTCCGTCATTGTCGACAACATGAGACGCCTTGCCTCCTGAAGCCGCAGCACCTTTTGATAGTGCAGCGGACTCATCGAAGTGACGGACTTGAAGTGCTCGTGAAAAGAGGAAACACTCATGTGCACCAGCCCAGCCAAGTCTTCGACTTTCATGGGTTGCGAGAAGTTCTCGCGTAGCCAGGAAATAGCCTTCGCAATCCGGTGCACGCTGGATTCTGCAAAACCCATTTGAGCGATGCGCACGCCAATCGGGCTGCGTAGTAGCCGGATCAAAATCTCATCGATCACAAGCGGAGCGAGCAGTTCAGCATCCCCAGTTTGTGCGAGGCACTCCATTAATCTCGTCGCAGCGTTAACCGTGCTCGCGTCCGCCGGAGTGACGTAAACGGCGCTCCTCTCGTGAGCGGGAGGCAGACCGTGGGGAAAGACCTTCAAGACCAACCCGGCAATCTTGTGGGGATCGAGATCCAGCTTGAGAGAAAGATAGGGCGCGGAATAGCTCGCTTGCGTGACCTGGGCAGCCACGGGCAACGCGACGGAGAACACGATCATACGCGACGCGTCGTATTCATAGACTTCCCGCCCCACGATGACGGTCTTCGCTCCCTGTGCGACGATGCATAACGAGGGCAAACTGACGGCATGCACGCACTCCGTGTTGATTCGTGAAAAGCGACTGGCGTGGACGCCAGGAATGGGCAGCTCGAAACTACCGTCGTGCGGGGCATAGGCTGAAATCAAGCGTGCGAGCTTGGCCAGGTCTGGTTCGCTCGCGACCGCTTCATCCGCGGGCCGTCGTAAAGGCAATACTTTGCCGTGGGTCTTCATGGTTTTGAGAGTACCTCTCTTGCAGTAAGGGCGGCGGTCATTTCACCTGAGCCGTTACGGCGACGTCGAATTTTGAATAGTACTTCTTGACGTCGCTGGCCCCGTACTTGGCACGGAATTTCTCGACTACGGACGACACCTGTTTGGCGTCAGTGACGGCAATGGCCTTTAATTCAGACTCTGCACTTCCTGCCTTGATGTGAATAGCTGGGTTCTTGAGCACGTTCTTGTACCACTGCGTGTCCGAGCCCTGCACTGGCAAGAGGTAAAGCTTGTCGTCCTCGAATACGAACCAGACTGGGATTGAGATGGTGCGTCCTGACTTTCTGCCGGTGACGCTGATCTTAATTTCGCGATATCGGGACAGGTGGTCTTTTAGGGAGTCATTCTTCTTCGCCATGCGTCACTCCTCGCTCTCGTGTTCGGGGCTCACTTCTTGCGCATCCAGACGCCCCACGTAATCGGCCCGGCTTCCTCGTCGGTTATCGAGCGACCCGCCAGTTTGAGAGCTAGCTTAATTTGACCGTGATGGTAGCCCTCGTGCCAGAGCATGTGCTGCAGCAGAAGGATCGGGTGGTCGTAGTGAAGGTTCATATCCCGGCCTGTCTCCAGTCTGCTCTTGACCGCGTCCCGTACCGCCCTGGCGCTGTCGTTCAGCATCTGCGCAATGCGATCAGGATCGCTCTCGGCCACCCACTCTTCCGTGGGCAGTTCTATGGCGAACTCGGGTGCGTCCTCGAACACGAACGCAAGTCGAACATAATGGATGTGTGTAAACAGCTCTGCGACGGAGGGACTGCCTTCCATTGCTCTGGCCTCCAGGCCGCGCTCTGGGAGGGCGCGGAGAAGGTTGAGCAAGATGGTGTTGTTGCGTTCCCAAGAGTCCAGCAGAACCTCAAGGAGCTTTTGATCCGGTGCGTAAGACATATAGCCAGCGTCCGTTCGTTGATGCGAGACGGGGCAACTTTTTATGCTAACATCGTGCCGAGGCGTTCTAGAAACGCTCCCAGATAACTCTCCAGTGTTCATCCGGGCGAGTCGACCTCACGATCAGCTGTTTGCCCGATAACTCGAATGCGCGCGGCAGATCTTTACCGATAAGCGTCCGCACCAGTGCGCCCGCGACGTGATACGTAAATGTTTGAGCGTCGTTGATCTGGTACGTGCCAAACGAGGCCTCGTATCCACCTTGCGAATACTGCTCAGGCCCAGCCGGGGTTTGTGGCTGCGGGTTGCGATCCATGACCTGGACCGACATGTGGCCGTCGCGGGTGAAGACAAGCAGCCCTGTGGAGTCGGACTTGTGAATCTTCCCGTCCGGGCTTTCCTGTTCGAGAGAAGCCAGCCGCCACGCTCCCACAAACCGGTCGCGAATGCCGTCATTTTCACCGCGATCTGTTCCAGTGCGATTCTGGCCGCTGGACAGCGTCATCGCAGCCATCGCGACAAACAAAGACGCAATGCCTAGCGAAAACAGTTTCTTCATGTTCGGCTCCTGTCACCCGGTCGAGGCCAGTGGTGATTTCGCATTTGCAGCGGAATAGGCCTGGGCTTTGTACCTTGATTTTCCTTTCAGCGGCCCACTAGTTTCTGCAGCTCTTCCGGGTAGCGAGCGCCTTGTACCGGGATCTTTGCAGCTGCAGTCCCCAGTTCGCGGAGTTCGTCGGGCGAAAGTTGGACGTTAACAGCTCCGATGTTTTCTTCGAGCCGATGCAGCTTGGTCGTGCCTGGAATCGGCACGATCCAGGGCTTCTGCGCCAGCAGCCAAGCCAGCGCGATCTGCGCCGGTGTCACTTTCTTCTGTTGGGCGAATCTGCCAATCAGATCGGCCAACCCCTGATTCGCTTTGCGGTTCTCCGGCGTAAAGCGAGGGACGATGTTGCGGAAATCGTTTTTGTCGAACTTCGTATCCTCGGTGATTTTTCCCGTAAGGAAGCCTTTGCCCAGAGGACTGAATGGAACGAACCCGATCCCGAGTTCTTCCAGTGTCGGAATCACTTCCGCTTCAGGTTCTCTCCAGAAAAGCGAATATTCGCTTTGGAGTGCAGCGACAGGTTGAACTTTGTGGGCGCGCCGGATGGTCTGCACACCTGCTTCAGAAAGTCCGAAGTGCTTCACTTTGCCTTGCTGAATCAGTTCCTTCACGGCTCCGGCGACGTCTTCGATCGGAACGTTCGGGTCAACACGGTGCTGATAGAACAGGTCGATGACATCGGTCCTGAGCCGTTTGAGCGAGGCCTCGGCGACTTCCTTAATATGCTCGGGACGGCTGTCCAGGCCGGCTTGTTTGTTGGTGTCGGGATCAAACTTGAACCCGAACTTGGTGGCGATCGCCACTTTTGCGCGGAACGGAGCGAGGGCCTCACCGACAAGCTCTTCATTCGTGAATGGGCCGTAGACCTCAGCCGTGTCGAAGAAGGTGACGCCTCGTTCCACGGCAGCACGAATGACCGAAATCATCTCCTGCTTGTCTCCGGCCGGGCCGTAGCCAAAGCTCATTCCCATGCAACCGAGCCCGAGAGCCGAAACTTCCAAGTTACTTTTTCCAAGTTTGCGTTTTTGCAAAGTCTCTCCCTGCGCTGCGAAATTCGGTCTATGGCAACAGCAGCGCAAACATAAGCATAGTTTCCAGAACGATTGCTGGCTTGCCTATTTCGATGAAGTTCTTGCCAGATTCTACGAGGTCTACCCGATAAGTCATCCCATTCCGCAGGTTCTGGCTTACCAACGCTTGCGCCCAGCGCTATAATATTCGTATGTGGCGCTGGCTAGCAGTTGCGGCCTTGGGCGCGGTTTTCCTCACGCTCCCCGCGTGGGGACAACGTCGCGGCGGAGCCTCGGGAGGCTTCGCGGGACGTGCCGGGTTTTCCGGCGGACACGCCATGGTTGGTGCTCGCGGTCCAGCGATGGGCGCCCGCGGCTTTCCCGGCGTTCAACGCGGCAATGTCAACTTGGTGATCGGCAGCTTTGGTCACCCGGGCTTCGGTCGTCCGGGCTTCGGATACCGTCGTGGTCGCTACGGGCGAGGGTGGCCGTACGGCTGGTATTACGGGTATCCATATTACGGCTGGGATTATGGGGACGATTCTTACTCCTCGGATTCTTATCAGAACTATCCGGTCTACGATTATTCGAACGCTTACGCCGAGAACGACCGGCAGCAGGCGGCGATTGATCGCCTGGAATCTGAGGTCGATCGCTTGCGTGAGGAGCGCGAGGCGCGGGAATCAAAGTCATCGAATGCATCCGCGCAGAAGACCGTAGTACCTCCGACAGAGTTGGTTTTCCGCGACAAGCACACCGAGGAAGTCCAGAACTACGCCATTGTTGGCCAGACATTTTGGATATTGAATGCAGAGAAGGCGAGGAAAATTCCGATCGCCCAGCTTGATATCCCGGCCACGCAGAAGGCCAACGAAGATCGCGGCGTGGACTTCCAGTTACCCGAATGATCGGATAGAGACGTAGCGAGTTGCGCCTCCGCACAGTCTGTGGATAACTTGCTCGGTAGCAGCGCGAGTTTCCCCGTTAGAATGACCCCCAAGTACAATCGATAAGAGCCCCATGTCCCAATTCGTTCATCTTCATCTCCATACTGACTATTCGATGCTCGACGGCGCCTGCGACGTAGACAAGCTCTGCGAGCGCGCGAAAGAGCTAGGCATGCCTGCGGTTGCCATGACCGATCACGGCAATATTTTCGGCGCCGTGCATTTTGTGAATGCGGCCAAGCAAGCGGGCATCAAGCCCATCATTGGCTGCGAGCTTTATGTCTGCAAGAAGGACGATCACAACATCGAGCGGACTCCGCCCGACGGCGACACTTATAACCACCTGCTGGTGCTGGCGGAGAACGAGGAAGGCTATCGCAACCTGGTGAAGATCACTTCGGAAGCTTCGCTGCACGGATTCTATTACAAGCCGCGCGTGAGCAAGAAGTTTCTGGCCGAGCACTCCAAGGGATTGATCGGACTGTCAGGCTGCCTTAAGGGAGAAGTTGCCGAACGGTTGATGGAGGACAAATACGAAGCGGCGCGGGATGCGGCTGTGTTCTACCGCGATATCTTCGGCAAGGACAATTTCTTTCTGGAGATTCAGGATCAGGGATTGGAGATGGAACACCGCATCCATTCGAACTTATTTCGATTGGAGAAGGAACTCGGTCTGCCGATGGTGGCGACCAATGACAGCCATTACCTCTGTGAAGACGATGCCCACGCACAAGACGTGATGCTTTGCATTCAGACTGGCAAGTCCATTCAGGACACTAACCGGATGAAGTTCCAGGGCACGGACTTTTATGTCAAAAGCCACGATGAAATGTTTCGCGTCTTCAAGGACGCGCCCGACGTGCTTTCACGCACTCTGGCGATCGCCGAGCGCTGCAGCACGCGACTGGAAAAGGTCAGCAATCCCTTCCCTCATTTCGATGTGCCCGCGGGATATACGTTGGACAGTTACTTCGAACACGTGACGCGGGAAGGCTTCGCGCGGCGGCTGGAAGTGCTTCGAAACCTGCAAGCGCAGGGACGAGTCAAGCACAGCACAGCGGAATACGAGCAGCGTCTGGCGCGGGAACTCGCCATCATTCAGCAGATGCAGTTCTCGGGATATTTCCTGATTGTCTGGGATTTCATCCGCTACGCGAAGGAAAACAATATCCCGGTCGGGCCCGGTCGTGGCTCGGCGGCAGGGTCGCTGGTGTCATATTCCATGAACATCACCGATCTTGATCCGCTGCAGCACGAGTTGTTCTTTGAGCGCTTCCTTAATCCTGAGCGCATTTCGATGCCTGACATCGACATCGATTTCTGCATGAACCGTCGCGACGAGGTGATTGATTACGTCACCCGAAAATATGGCCGGGAAAACGTGGCGCAGATCATCACTTTTGGAACCATGGCGGCAAAGGCGGCGATTAAAGATGTCGGCCGTGCCATGGATATTCCGTACACGGACGTGGATCGAATCGCCAAGATGGTTCCGACCACGCTCAATATCAAGCTGGAACAGGCGATTAAAGATTCTCCGGCGCTGCAACAGGCTTACGAGAGTGAACCGCAAGTACGCCAGTTGCTGGATACGGCGCGCAAACTGGAAGGCCTGGTGCGCAACGCCGGCGTTCATGCGGCTGGCGTAGTGATTTCTCCGAGGCCGCTTACCGACCTGGTGCCGCTGTTTAAAACGAAGAACGATGAAATCGTCACCGCCTTCGACATGGTCGCCATCGAGAAAATGGGTCTGTTGAAGATGGATTTCCTCGGGCTGACCACGCTTACCATTCTCGATGACACGGTGAAACTGATCGAGCAGACGCGCAACCAGAAGATTACCCTGCATGAAATTCCGCTCGAGGATAATAAAACTTATGAAAGCGTTTTTCACAAAGGGCTGACGTCCGGCATTTTCCAGTTTGAATCGCATGGTATGCGCGACGTATTGCGCCGCTACCAGCCGAATTCGATCGACGACCTCACCGCGCTTAACGCACTTTACCGTCCGGGCCCGATCCAGGGCGGCATGATCGACCATTTTATTGATCGCAAACATGGGCGCAAAAGTATCGAGTACGAACTGCCCGAACTAAAAGAAATGCTCGAAGAGACCTGGGGCGTAATCGTCTATCAGGAGCAGGTAATGCAGATCGCCAACCGGTTGGCGGGCTACTCACTGGGTGAGGCCGATTTGCTGCGGCGCGCCATGGGCAAGAAGAAGCCCGAGGAAATGGCGAAACAGCGCGAGCGCTTTGTCGAAGGTGCGGTGCAGCGAGGTTACCCGCCAAAAAAGATCGAAAAGATTTTCGACTTGCTGGCCAAGTTTGCGGAATACGGGTTTCCCAAGGCGCATGCAGCGGCCTATGCGTTGTTGGCTTATCACACCGCCTATCTGAAAACTCATTATTCGGTCGAGTTCATGGCTGCTCTGCTGACCTCGGTCACAGGCAATACCGATGACGTCGTGAAATACATCAACGAATGTCGCGAGATGGGAATTGCCGTCGAACCGCCAGACATCAATGTGAGCGATGCGAACTTCACGCCACATGGCAGTGCGATTCGGTTTGGTCTCGCCGCCGTGAAGAACGTCGGCCACAACGCCATTCAATCGATCGTGGCCGGGCGAAAAGAATTGGGGCGTTATCACTCAATTTACGAGTTCTGCGAGAAGGTGGATCTGCGGCTGCTGAACAAGCGCGTTCTGGAGTCTCTGATCAAGAGCGGCGCCATGGATTCACTCGGCCGGCGCGGCCAATTGATGGCGGTTCTGGACAAGGCCATGGATCGGGCCCTGAAGACGCAGCGCGACGCGGAATCCGGCCAGCACGGCTTGTTCGGCGTGTTCGCACAGGATGAAGCGCCAGTCAATAATGACAAGTTACCCGATACGCCGGACTGGGACGAGCACACACGGTTGGCCGCGGAAAAAGAAATACTTGGATTCTTCATCACCGGTCATCCACTCGAGAAGTACAAAGACAAGTTGGAAGATCTGCGCGCTTTGAGCACCGCCGACATCGCGGGCATCAAGGCGTCCACCGGGAAAGACGAAAACATCTGCACCGCCGGCATCATTACTAACCTGCGCGTTCTGAAGTCGAAAAAAGGAGACTTCTACGCCCAAGGCGCGCTCGAGGATATGGCGGGTTCGGTGGAAATGATCGTGTTTCCGGAAGCTTACCGGAAGCTGCAGGAGAAAGTGAAACTCGAAGTTCCGGTGCTGGTGCGCGGCGGCTTGCGGATTGAAGAAGGCGTGAACCCGAAACTCACAGCGAACGACATCATCTCGCTCGAGGATGCCAAGGTTCCATTGCCGCGTTCGCTGCGCATTCGCATTCCATTGGAAACGGCGAATGAGTCCGTGGTCGATGACCTGCACGCTCTTTGTGCCCAGCGCAAAGGGGAGGCGAAAGTGTTGTTTGACGTGGAACGCCAGGGCGATTTCATGGTGGTGATGGAGGCGGAGGGCTATAATGTCCATCCAGACCGCAATTTTGTGGCCCGGGTGGAAGAATTGTGTGGCCGCGGCGCGGTGAGGGTCATTGATTAAAACGTTTTCGTAGAGACATAGCCACCTATGTTTCTACAAATGGACTGAGACGTGCGGCGGATGAGACCTATTCCTAGGAGTGCTGATTTGCAATCGGCGACGGCTCCGGCTACAAACGCGCTGCTGGTGGTGGCGGGCACGGAGTTTCTTCTTTCGATGGTGGAAGCCCGGTGGGCCTCCCGGAACGGCGATAGCAGGAAGATGGAATCTCAACTCAGGGCACAGCAAGAGCTGGGGAAAATCGAGCAGCAACTGGAGCGGTTGCAAGCGCTGCCGGGCCAGGATGACGACATTCGCGCTCAGATCGGGCAGCTCCACGACCGCATTCGGGATTTGCAAGCTCAGGTCTCGGCACACTTCACGGCCTGGCAAAAAGCGGAGTTGGCGAGGAATCCGCTGCGCCCGCTCATGCTCGAATACGTGGACCGGATCTTCACCAATTGGAGCGAGATTCACGGCGATCGCGGTTTCGCCGACGATCACGCCATGGTGTGTGGCATGGCTCGCTTCCACGGACACGAAGTTGTTGTGATGGGCCACCAGAAGGGCCGGGACACCAAGCAGAATGTTTATCGCAATTGGGGTATGACGAATCCTGAAGGCTACCGCAAGGCCCTGCGCGTGATGAAGATTGCTGAGAAATTCAGGCGTCCGGTCTTCACCTTCGTGGATACGGTCGGCGCGTATCCCGGGCTGAGCGCCGAAGAACATGGCCAGGCCGAGGCCATCGCGCGCAATCTGCGGGAAATGGCGCGACTGCAGGTTCCAATTATTACCACGATCACAGGGGAAGGTGGCAGCGGCGGCGCGCTGGCGATCGCGGTCGCGGACCGTGTGCTGATGATGGAGAATGCCATCTATTCGGTGATTTCTCCTGAGTCCTGTGCCGCTATCATGTGGCGCGATGCTTCGAAGAAGGAGCTTGCCGCGCAGGCGCTGCGCATTACTGCCTCGGATTTGGCCGAATTCGGCTGCATTGACGGAATCGTGCCCGAACCCAAGGAAGGCGCGCACGCCGATCACGAAGCCGCTGCGGCTTTGTTGGATGTGACACTACAGAAACATTTCAGCGAGCTGACAAAAATGTCCGCCCAGGAATTGGTCGCATCACGATATAATAAATTTCGCAAGATGGCGCAGTTCCTGCGTGTGGAGTAAGCCTATCCGATGTTTCCTAGGCAGATACTTTCGTTCCTGAAATTCCGTTCTTCACTCCTGTTCCCAACCACCCGCGTGCCGTATAATTAGAGGTTCGCCTCATTACTCCAACAAACTGCCGAGCGGGCGAAAACTCGCTCCAGTCAAGGAAGGTGAAGGAATGGCCACCACGGATGTAGCGCTCCGCGAAGCCTTTGGGCAACGGGAGCCGAAACGCGTCGTCAACAACATGAGCATTCAGGTTGCGACCGTGAATGGGTCGGGTTCGCAAAGCTCGAATACAGTGCTTCTGCGCAGCATTTTTCAGATGGGTGTCCCGGTTTCCGGCAAGAACCTGTTTCCCTCAAACATTGCCGGACTGCCAACCTGGTACACCATTCGCGCCAACAAAGACGGTTACATTGCGCGCAAGAAAGAGATCGACTTTGTCATTGCCATGAACGCCGAAACCGCGCAGGAAGATGTGATGTCATTGGCGCCGGGCGCGGCGGTGCTTTACGACGAGCCTCTGAAGTTGAATGCGCTTCGCACTGATCTGATTTTTTATCCGGTCCCTTACGACAAACTGGTCGCGCCCGTGTGTCCCGAAGCCAAGCTGCGCAAGTTGGTTAAGAACATGATTTACGTTGGAGTCGCGGCGCAATTGCTCGGAATCGACATGGCCGAAGTTGAGAAGGCCTTGCGTAAACAATTCGCCACCAAGGTAAAGGCGGCCAATTTAAATCTGGCTGCGGTCCGGGCCGGGTTTGAATACGCTACCGCCAATCTGACTAAGCACGATCCGTACTCCATTCAGCGCATGGATAAGACAACGGGGATGATCATTATCGATGGCAACTCCGCGGCCGCGCTGGGCTGTATGTTTGCCGGAGTCACAGTCGTCACTTGGTATCCCATCACGCCGTCTTCGTCGTTGGTCGAAACTCTGATCGATTACATGAAAGAGTACCGGATCGGCCCCGACGGCAAGGCGACATTTGCCATCGTACAAGCGGAGGACGAACTGGCCGCGATTGGCATGGTTTTAGGCGCAGGCTGGGCGGGCGCCCGCTCGATGACGGCGACCGCCGGACCAGGCATCTCGCTGATGGCCGAGTTTGCTGGCCTTTCTTACTACGCGGAAGTTCCCGGTGTTGTCTGGGATATCCAACGCGTCGGCCCGTCCACCGGTTTACCCACGCGCACTTCGCAGGGCGACATTCTCTCGACGGCTTTCCTTTCGCACGGTGATACCAAAAACATTCTGCTGCTTCCGTGTTCCGTAGCCGAGTGTTTCACCATGGCGCAAGATGCGTTCAATCTTGCCGAGCAGTTCCAGACACTGGTTTTTGTGATGTCAGATCTGGATCTGGGGATGAATAACTGGATGTCCGATCCGTTCGAGTATCCCAAAGCGCCAATCGACCGCGGCAAAGTGCTCACGAAAGAAGATCTTGACCGCATGGGAGGCTTCTCTCGCTATAAAGATGTCGACAACGACGGCATTGGTTACCGCACTCTGCCGGGCACGGAGCATCCGGCGGCGGCGTACTTTACCCGCGGCACTGGCCACAACGAAAAATCAGGGTACAGCGAACGTCCGGACGACTTCGAAAAAAACATGGAGCGCATCAATAAGAAGTTCGAGACCGCGCGAGCGTTTGTGCCGCGGCCCGAATTGATGACCGGCAAAGGCAAAGCCAAAATCGGCATTATTGCCTACGGCACTTCGCACTGGGGCATTATCGAAGCGCGCGACCAGTTGCGCGCTGAATACGACATCGAAACCGATTATCTCCGCTTGAAAGCCTATCCGTTCTCGCGCGAGGTACACGAATTCATCGAGCAACATGAACGGGTTTACGTGGTCGAACAAAACCGGGATGCCCAGATGCTCTGCTTGATCAAGCTGGATATAAAGCCGGAACTGGTGACGCGGCTCCGCAGCATTGCGCATATTCACGGGCTGCCGCTGGACGCGCGCTCGGTAACCGACGAACTCATCAGCATGGAGGGCAAGTAACATGGCGACCACGACCATCCCCACACCTGCACCGAAAATCAATCGCATCGGCCTGACTGTTCTCGACTATCGCGGCGGCAAGACTACGCTTTGCGCGGGCTGCGGTCACAACGCGATCTCCGAACGCATCATCGACGCCATGTATGAAATGGGTGTGCAACCAGAACGCGTCATCAAGCCCAGTGGCATCGGATGCTCCTCCAAGAGTCCTGCGTATTTCATGAGTCGCTCGCACAGCTTTAACGCGGTTCACGGACGCATGCCTTCGGTCGCAACCGGCGCAATCTTGGCCAACCGTAAGCTCATTGCGCTCGGCGTTAGCGGCGACGGCGACACCGCTTCGATCGGCATCGGGCAGTTCGTGCATCTGATGCGGCGCAATCTGCCGATCATTTACATCATCGAGGATAATGGTGTGTACGGCCTGACCAAGGGACAATTTTCGGCCACAGCCGACCTCGGTTCGAAACTGAAAACCGGCGTGGTGAACGATCTTCCGCCGATCGATACATGCGCCATGGCCATCACCCTGGGCGCAACTCTGGTTGGCCGTTCGTTCTCCGGCGACAAGCGGCAACTGCACAGCCTGCTGAAAGCCGCAATCGCCCATAAGGGGACGGTCATGCTCGACGTAGTTTCCCCCTGCACTACCTTTAACGATCACGAGGGTTCGACGAAATCCTACAAGTACATGAAAGACCACGAAGAGCCATTGCAGGAGATCGGTTTTGTCCCAGCCTTCGAAGAAATTAATGTGGAGTACGATCCCGGCACCACCGTCGAGGTCACTATGCACGACGGATCACGCCTGCGCCTGACCAAGCTCGAAGAAGAGTACGATGCCACGAATCGCATAAAAGCGATTACTCGTTTGCACGAAGCGCACGAAAAAGGCGAAGTGCTGACCGGGCTTTTCTATGTGAATCCCGAAGCGCCTAGTTTCATTGATATGCTCAACGTGACCGAAGAACCGTTGGCCACGCTGCCCGAATCCGCGACCCGCCCGGGAAGGGAAGCGCTCGAGCAAGCGATGGAAGAGCTGAGGTAAGGGCAGCGCCAAAAAGAAAGTACTTGTCATCCCGAGCAAAGCGAGGGATCTCGGTTCTTGTCTGTACGCTCAGTATTGCCAACACGCAGAAACACCCAGATCCCTCACTTCGTTCGGGGTGACAATTCGAAATCTGTCTTCACGCCTTGGGACTGATCTCGGTTCCGAACGAGTATTCATTCAGCGGACCGAAGCGTTTCTTTTCGGCATACAAACGCCAGCGCCGCCAGACGATGCGCAAGCTCGCCATCACAGGAATCGATAGATAGACCCCGAGCACTCCGGCAATTTCGGCGCCCGCCAATACGCCGAAGATTGCGGCTAGGGGATGGAGTTCCATGCTCTGGCCCATGATGCGAGGCGAAACCACATAATCCTGCACCAGGCGCCAGGCGATCAGGAAACAGAGCAGGGCTAGCCAGTGCGGATAGCTCATTAGCAGCGCAACCGCGAGAATGACCACGCCAGCCACGAGCGGTCCGACCACCGGAATGAACTCCATCATGCCGCCTGCGGTGCCCAACACCAGCGCGTAGGGCACCCGTGTTGCTTCCATAAAAGATATGTAAACTATCAGGGACAACGCCGCCAGCTCAAGTTGGGCGCGGATAAACTGAGCCAGCATCTGGTTCAGGTCCGCGAGCACATCTTGCAGGAATTCGCGTTGCGGTCTGCTCTGCACCAGAGACAGGCCGACTTCACTGAAGCCGCGCCCATCCTTCAGAAAAAATATCGCGAGAATTGGCACCACGATCAGAAGCCAGGCTTGCTTGGCTACCTCTGCAGCGCGCAGTCCGATCTGTTTCGCCACATCCACTAGGCGAGGATCGGACAAAACTCTCTGCAACAGTTGAGTGGTTTCTCCGCTCCATCCTCGTTCTCTGCCAATGGTATGGGCCAGATCGCCGGTGTTGACTCGGTCCGTCAGCGCTGGCCAAGCCTCGCCCAGACGCCGCGCCTCGCGTACCGTCCGCGGTCCTACGAAGAAGAAAAGCGTACTCAGCAGGATGAGAAACAGCAGATAGATCAAGGTAATTGCGCGACCGCGATGGCGTGTCCACTTTTGTATGCGGGACACCGCCGGATCGACGAGATAGGCAAAGAAAATTGCAAACAGGAATGCAATCAGGGTACGGCGCGCAATGTACAAAAAGCCCAGTCCCAACGCAAAGAACAGCGTCGTTACCAGTACGCGTACCGTGCGTGAATCAATCAAGGCCAATGTCGACCTAGTCTCGTACCACTTCCGTGTTCTCGCTCCCGATCAGAATTCGCTGCAGCTTAAACTGATCGTCGAACCAAAGCATCCAATTGCCCGACTCGCCATTCAGGTCCAACCGGTTCAGTTCGTGCTCCACCCCTCGGATGGTCACCTTTTCTCTGCCGGCAAACTCAATCGTTACCGATACCGAAGAGCGCGCATGCGCATTTAGCGCACCGAATGGCACGCGTTGTTTTAGTGGGCACTGCAATGCGCCATTTTCCTGCTTGCAACTGGTGGCCAGGTATTTCCACGCCAGGACTTCTCGTTGTATGAAGAAGTAGTCATCCAGCAGACTGCTGGTCGCCGGCAGCATAAATGGCTGCTCCTGTTCCTTGGCTTGGGGACCGCTCTTGAACCGCTCGATCAGGAAATCCTGACTGGTCACGACCACAGCCTGCGACTGTCCCGGACTCAGTTCCTTCCATTCATATTTTCGCAGTTCGCCGCCAGGACCCATTTCCCACTCGGAAGTTTGCTCCGCCTTCTCGGTTCCGGTTTCACTCTTGAACCGCGAAACAACAGAACTGCCGCTGCTGCTTTGCTGGATGGAGAAGGTTTCGGTCCCCATGCGCTGGCCATGCATGAAGACGCCAAATGATCCGGAATCGACCATATGAGTAGGTGCGGGCGCGGGCTTGTCATCCTTCTTGTCCCCCGCGGCAGTGGAGGCAGCCAGCAGACAAAGCGCGCCTAAAACTAAGACCTTGCCGAACTCCAGGTTATTCTTCAAAGTTCTCCTTCTCGCACCAAACCAAGACTGCATGCCACCTCCGCCGCGATTCTGTCCACATCCTTGCCGCTGGTTTCAATGCGAATAGCCGCTTTCATGTATGACTTTCGCCGCTTGTCATACAGCTCCCTAAATTGTTTAAGATCTTGGCGCAGTGGACGCTGATTCGGCTCTTCCTCACATCGCCGCAGCAATTCCTCCACTGGCGCATCCAGAAAAACCGAATGCACCTTTGCTTTTGCAATCAGGGCGGCATTTACTGGCTGAACGAAAGCTCCTCCACCCAATGCCACCACACGCAAGGAGGAACTGATCTCTACCAGCAATTCGCGCAAGGCTGCCGTCTCGACTTTGCGGAATCCTGCCTCTCCGGACTCTCGAAAAATCTGCTCAATGGTCTTTCCCTCTCGAAGCTGAATCCGATCGTCCAAATCTTCAAACGGCAAACTCAAACGGCGGCTCAAAGCTCGGCCCACAGTGGTCTTGCCGGCGCCCATGAAGCCCACGAGAAACACCGCACGTAGCTCACGGATCCCATTTCGCGCAAGCCGACTGGCCGCAGGACGCGAACCGGGTCCGCTCCTTGTGGCTCCCGATTTACTGAAACGGTTCTGCACCCGCGCAGTCCGATGATTCAGGTTTGGTGGTTTAACGTTTCTTGAGGTGAATTTTACCACTGAAGGAGAGCAACTTAACCGAGGATGCCGCCTCGCCCATCGTACCTGCGAAGGCACTCCCGGCGCGGGGAACAAAGGAAGTGTGTTCGGGCTGCAAGGGGAAATCCTTCTCGACCGTTCCCTGGACCGAGCGAGCGACCACTTCGATGGAGGCGTAAGCAGGCGCAATCGCCTCTATGTCGCCGCTGTGGGTCGTCAAGGAGTAGTCCCCGCCGTCGCCAAAATCGCCGTCATAGTGGATCTTACCGCTGCTGGTATTGACGTGGACCAGGGAACCGTTTACCGAATTCAGCGCTACATCGCCACCCACTGAGGTGATTTCCACAAGTCCATCGCTGACATTCGTCACGGTTACCGGGCCGTTCAAGGTTTTTATGTGAATATGTCCGGCACTTACATCGCGCACGTCTACACTGGCAGTGCTACCTTCCACCATCATGTCCCCGCGAAGTTTTTCGACATGCAAAGGGCCGGTCGTCGAATGCAAAGTCACGCTCGCATCCGCAGGCACGAGAACTTCATAATCGACGCGTCCAGTTTGGGCGTCGGCCCCTTCCAGAAGATGAGAGAAAACCGCAACCCGGCGCCGTCCCTTACTATGATCAACTTCGACTTTGCCGGAGTACAGAATTGCGTTAATGGCGACCACCTTGCCCGGAGCGGGCTTGACCGAGATGGCTCCGTACTGGTTGACGATGGAAACGCTGGCACGCCGAGCGACCTTGAAATGCATTTCCTGGCGGGTGGTCTGGGCCGCGGCTAACGCGGCGAACACAACAATCAACCCGACGGCGTACGATGTGGCCCGCTGCATAATCAACCTCTCCCCAATGCCAGCGAGTGTTGCCCGCCGGCGCCCCGACACCCGACTATTCTACTATGGCAGAGAACGATCCAAGGCCATCTCGTAGACCATGGCCTTCTGCTCGTACGCATTCCTTAAGTACTGTTGCGCGACTTCGTCGTTCGGGTCGCTGTGTGCCGATTGCTCGGCGTCCCGGATATAAGCGTTCACCGATCGCAGATCCGCTTCATAGGTAGCTCGCATGGAGGGCGTCCGCTCGCCGACCGTCTTGAGCAATTGCAGATCTTCACCGCCCATCACGTCGGCCGGTTGCAGATTCGCCGTCACCACGCCAGCGGGCGGCGAGTGCTGTTCCGACATCTGTGGCTGGCCGGTGCCCCGTTGATAGATCAATACTCCGAAGACCATCAGCAGCGTGGCCGCCAACGGTACCAGCCAACGCAGTCGCCAACCCAGCAGGGGTGCGGGCGTTTGCGGATGCAACTGAGGTTGACGGATCAGCCCCTCTTGCCGCAGCGCGACTTCAATCGAGTTCCACACCCACGGACTGGGATCCTCGGAACCCTGCAAAAACCGTGCTTCTTTCGAAATAGCGTTCAGATCGGCTACCAGATCCGAACATGCGCAGCAGGACTTTAAATGTTCTTCCTGCTCGATTCCGTGCCCGCTCCCAAGCTCTGGCAGGACCCGTTTAAACTCTTCACAGGTCATACTAACCTCTCCCCGATGCCTCTGTATGATAAGTTCCTCACGGCTTTGTGGCTTTTTCAGCTCTGCTCGTCTTGAGGATCTCTCGTAACTTCATCCGCGCTTTGTGTAATTGTGACTTGCTATTACCGATCGAACATCCCACCATCTCGGCAATCTCATTGTGCTCGTAACCCTCAACATCATGCAGCAGAAAAATCATTCTGTAGCCCGGAGGCAGAGATGCGATCGAACGCTGCAACTGCATCCGGTCGATGGACCCCGCCAATCGCGGGTCGTCCGCGCCCGGTTCTTTCCTGGGCGTTTCTTCTTCCGTCTCGATGTTTTCCTCGAGCGGAACTACCGGCAGACCCTTCTTGCGCAACTGCATCAGGACGACGTTCACTGCCATCCGGTGCAACCAGGTGGAAAATGCCGACTCCCCGCGAAAGGTTCCAATCTTGCGGAACAGTTGCAGGAATGCTTCCTGGGTCAAATCCTCGGCTGCCGCCGTGTTGGCCGTCATTCGAAGGCATAGGGAGTACACTCGCCGCTTATGCAAGTTATACAGCGACTCAAAGGCTTCTGCATCTCCCTGCTTCGCCCGCTCGATTGCGTCTGCTTCGGAAAGCCCGTCGCCCTGTCGTTTTTTCGCGTCCGTCAAGTCGTCTTTTCCGGCCGCACTCAGTCTGATGCGGCGTAAGTATCTTTTCGTTGTACTGCTTGCAGGTACTAACTCAGGCCCTTCGAATCGCGCAACCAATTACAGTCCATGGGCTTGCGCAGACCACTGAATCTCATTATGACCTTGGTTACCTATCTAAGGATAACCCTCCCCTTAAGATTCCTCTCTAACCCTGGCAACCTCGTCTTGATGTCATCCCCCGGCCAATTATTTGTCTTTATAGATTCAGCCTTGGGGGAAAAGACCCAAAGAACCGCTGGTGCCTACGTCTTAAGCTGACGCCGACCTGGTAGTGATGGTTTCTAACCCATGGCCATGCGGCCCAGTCTCTCGTTCGTGCAGCAGGAAAGCAAAGAATACCCCCAGGAAGCCCAGAATCGAGAAAATCCACATTCCCAAATGATACCCTCCGGGGTTTTGTGCGCTGGCATGACCAAAATCGTTAGCCCAGCCGATCACCAGGTTGAAGAGAAACAATCCGATATTCTGGATCATGGTCATCAAGCCATAGGCGGTGCCCAGCTTGGACTGGTCGACGATATAAGCGACCGATGGCCACATCACCGCCGGAATCAGCGAAAATGCCACTCCCATCATCGCCAGGGGAAGGTAGAGGTTGACGTGCGTGTAAGCCATCATCAAATAGACGGGAATCAGCAGCATAGAACCGAACATCATCAGGATAGCCCGCCTGCCCACCCGATCGACCATCAGCCCAAACAGCGGTGTGGCGATCATGGCAAAAAGAGTTAACACGCTGGAGAGGAACCCCCCAAATTCCCGCGAAGTCCCATGCGCCTCCATAAAGAACTTCACGGCGAAAGTCTGAAAAGGGAAGATTCCCGAGTAGAAAGTAACGCAGAGCGCGACGATATACCAATAGCTCGTCCCGAACTTGAACAAATCGCTGAAAACCACTTTGTCGGTTGAGACTTCCCCAAGGCTGTAAACCTTCTCGGCATGCACTTCCAGAAGCCAGTAAATCGCTGTGCCGATGACGCACAGGGTGGACACACCCAGTGCTATCAGAAACGGCCAGCGCCAGTTCGCATAGGCTGATCGCGCCCATGTTGGAGAGTTCAGGGCGGCAAAGGTGCCGAGCCGGGCAATCGTAAGGTTGATGCCAAAGGCAAAACTCAGCTCTTTGCCTCTGAACCATCTCGCAAGCGCCGCCGTAACTGCCACAATCAGCGATTCTGCGCCCATCCCAAAAATGAGCCGCCCGGTTGCCATCAGCCAAAGATGTCCCGATGCCACGGTGATTGCGGGCCCGATAAAACAAAGAACCCCAAAGATCATGAGAGATCTTCGCAATCCAATCCGGTCAATCAGAACCCCACCAATGACCACGGTGAATATATTGGGGAAGCTATAAATCGCCTGCAGCAGGCCGATGTTCGAATCCGAAAAACCCAACTGCTGCTTCAGCACGTCCGCCAGAGGACTCAACGCGTCATAAACGTAATAATTGCCGAACATCGCGATGCTGACAAAAATGAGCACCATCCAGCGGTAGAAGCGGGAAGGCTCCGGGCGCACAGACTCTACCATCAACTCTCCTCACTGAGAATAAATTCTGTTGACCGATACGAAGCCAAGAAGATAGCAGATGCCAGCAAACTTCGCATACTCCAAACTCACGTGGGATAAGGGCCCGGGAGGGGCGGCCCAGAGAATAAAGACGTCATCCTGAACCCCGCGTTTTCCAGCGGGGTGAAGGATCTCGCGTGGAGTATTTGAAACTATCACGGGCCTTTCCCCGGACACCCCACTCCATGATAAAGTGTTGAATCTCGGAACTGGCAGGCCCTAAAACCTACCAGAAGTCGCTCTGAAGGAGTCAGTTATGGCGCAGGTTTACGATATTGTGAAAGACCGCCGAGTCTACTCCATTGACGCCGACAGTAGCGTCCTCGAGGCAGCCCGCTTCATGATGGAGCACAGCATTGGCGCCTTGCCGGTACTGCGCAACGGAGATATCGTGGGCATCTTCTCCGAACGCGATGTCATGAACCGCGTAGTCGCTGCCGGACGTATGCCCGGAACCACTAAGGTTGCTGAGGTCATGACCGCCAACCCGAAAGCGATCAACGTGGACGAAACCATCGAGAACTGTCTTTTCCTGATGCGCGAGTTCGGCTTCCGCCATCTGCCCATCACGGACGGCAAGCAATTAAAGGGCTTGGTGTCCCTGCGCGACATCCTGCTGCGCTACGTCTCGCAAAAAGAATCCGAAGCCCGCCGCGCCAGCTGACCGAAAACAATGGAGCGACGGGCATCCCTGCCCGTCAAATCGGCCCTAAGCGATACACGCGTAGACCCGGCCGCCATGGTCCGAGGAAGCTGCCAGTCAATATCCAACTTGTCATCCTGAGCAACGCGAAGGATCTATGCATTTTGCCAGCAGCGCGACACTCGCGGTACGCCGGCCTAGGTTCTTAATGGCTGGGAATGGCGGGTTGTAGCGTCTGCGGAAAAAATCCTGGACACAATCCAATCGGGAAGGGCATGAGTTTACTCGTGCCGCAGTGTGCCGGAAAACGACGACCCGCTCTCTCACCGGACCGCCCCCAACACATAATCCGTCAACAATTTTTCCGTCTGCTCATGCATTCCCTTGGTGTTGTAGTTCGTGCTGGTGATCACGACCACCATATCCAGATCCGGAAGCACCACAACTTTGTTTCCGCCATTGCCTGACATGAAGTAAGCGGGATGCGCCTGCTCTCCCGCCTTGAAGCTCTTCAGCCACCAGAAATAACCATACAAAGTCTGATCGTCAATGCGGACATGCGGCTCGGTCGAAACCCTCACCCAACTTTCGGACACAACCCGCTTGCCGTCCCAGATGCCGCCATTCAGATACAACTGCCCCAGCTTCGCCAGGTCGCGACTGCGCAACCCCAATCCGCCGCCAGTCTGCGCCTCGCCCAAAGGCGAAAACTTCCAATCCACTTTCTTAATCCCGAGCGGCTCGAACAGATTCTTGCCGGCGAAATCCTGTACCGACGTTTTCGCCGAACGCTCCACCACCTGTCCCAGCAGAAAAGCCCCCGCCGTGCAATAACTGAAGCTGCGGCCGTACGGAGAATCCTTCGGCTTTGTCACCCACGGCGCAAATCCCTTGATCGGCAAATCGAGCGCGAACCTGGCCCAATCTTCAATCAAGTACATCCGCTCCTCGTTGCCTCGGGAAAAATCATTCCAGTCGTCGCACTCCAGCAGGGAACTCATAGTGAGAAGGTCTTCTACAGTAATCTTTTCCTTGCGTGGATCGGGATTCTACAGCGGCTGTTTGTCACGAAAGAAGGGCAAGATTGGAGTATCGACGCCAGTCAGCAAGCCTTGATCAATCGCGATTCCGGCCAGCATGCTGGTTATGGATTTCGTTGCCGAGCGCGTTTCCATCAGTGTGCTGGCGTCGGTTCCGACGAAGTAGCCTTCGTAAGCCAGCTTCCCGTGTCGCGCAATCACCACGCTGGTAATCTTCTTGAACTCATCCGCTCGAATCGCACTTTCCATCTCTTGCAGCTTGCGCAGCCAGGCCAACCGTTTCGGCGTTGGTCCTTGGCCAACCATCGGATATTGAGTCGGCGACCGATGATTTCTTGTCGTCCTGAGCGACTACCGAACTGCACAAGCTGCACCAGATCGCGGCGAAGCCGATCACCAGAATCGTTGTCGGGACTGCCGAATCGCATCTTCTAACCACAATCACCCCCGCTAGACAGACGTGGCAGCTCCCAATTCGTTAATGTGGGTTGTCGAAAGGCTTTCTATAAGGATCCCAGCCACTTCACCGGGAGATGCGCCGCCAGGGCGTTTGCCAGGCGCTCATCCGCGGTAACCAGTTGCGACTTGGAATCGACCGCCAGAGCGACATATAGCGCGTCGTAGACGGTCCGGTCGAACACGGTTGCGATAGCAAAAGCTTCGACCAGCAGAGTATGAGAAGAAACCGTGGGAAAGTTGCGGTCTCGTATGGCGTGAAGCGCGCTCTGAGCCGCAGCCGCTTGAAGTCTCCCTTGCCGCACCACCTTCGACAAGATATTGCCAAGTTCAGCCCAGAACAAATCCGGCACTATAAACCGCAGTTCGCCAGCGACGTAGCTCTTCAGTAATTCCAGCGCTTCTCGTGTAAGTGTCTCGCCGCTGGCCGGAAGTATCCATTTGGCAGCGACACTGGCGTCGACAACATAAGTTTTCACCGCCCACGATCCTCGCCCTGCATTTCTTCGCTTGCGGGAAAAGCAGCCGTCGAACGTGGGCGATGCGACCGCAGACGCTGTGTCTGCTTCAGAAACTGTTGTCTGGCTTTTCGTTCGGCCGCCGTCACTACGTTCTCCGCTAACAAAGAGATAACTTCAGCCGTGATTGACTTGCGATGTTGACGAGCCCGATGCCGAAGAGCCTCATACAGATCATCGGGCACGTTTTCGACATAAAGTGTAGGCATAGCTTCGTCCTAGTATAAGTCTAGCATAGTCCTAGACTGCAAGTAACAAACTGTCATTCTGTAGCGCAGTAAGAAGCGAATCAGCTATGAAGTCGAAGGACCCTACAATGCCATTGCCGCTCAGATGCCTAAAGGCATTCTTCGGTGAAATTCCCTCCATCAGTAAACATTCGAGGGTCGATCGGCATCTCACCCGTGTCTTTACCGTGACAATTGACACTATCGCCGCCCTGCACAACAATAGGGACAACACCCAATCGCATCGAGCGGAGAAAACTTATGGCTGACGAAGGCGAACAACTGGTCGAAGTGCCCACTGGCGGGGGAAACGCAGTGAAGTGGGTCGTGTCGTTGCTGGCCGTTATGTATGTGGCGGGCTCGCTTTACTTCTTGTTCAACCTGCGCGAGCGCATTGACCAACAAGGCAAGGATCAAGCCGCCAGCAACGCCCAGATCGCTGAGCTCAGCAAGCGCATGCAGTCGGCTGAGGCCGACTCCGAAACTCTGGCCAAGCAACTGGGCATGACCAAGAAGGAACTCGCCGACCGCTCCGCTGCACTGCAGCGAGAACAGGTCGCGCAACGCGCGTCCCAAGAGCGCCTCGCCGAAGAGCAGAAGCAGCAGCTCACCCAGGTGAATGGCGAAGTCGCCAACGTGAAAACCGACGTCGGTGGCGTCAAGACCGACGTTGCCTCGACCAAAGCCGAACTCGCTGCCGCGGAGGCCAAGCTGCAGAGCGCAGTCGGCGACCTGGGAGTGCAGAGCGGCTTGATCGCGAACACTCGCAGCGACCTCGAGGTACTGAAGCACAAAGGCGATCGCAACTACTACGAATTTACTTTGGTTAAAGGGGCGAAGCCGCAACCCGTTTCAACGGTCAGTCTGCAGCTGAAGAAAACGGATGCCAAGCGAGGCAAGTTCACCATCAACGTCACCTCCGACGACAAGACCATCGAAAAGAAAGACCGCAACGTCAGCGAGCCCATCCAGTTCTATAGCGGCCGCGATCACATGCTTTACGAAATGGTCGTCTGGTCCGTGGACAAGAAGCAGGCGGTAGGATATTTGAGCACACCCAAGAACGCGCCCGTGCCCGTGACCACAACGCCGGCAGGTCAGTAATCATTGATGTTTCCAGGCGCGCACGTTCTCCTCGGGATTTTCGTGCGGACGGCAGTGATCTATGCCGTCGTCCTGGCTGGCGTGCGTCTCAGCGGCAAGCGCGAAGTCGGGCAGATGACGCCCTTCGATCTCACGCTCCTGTTACTGCTCAGCAATGCAGTGCAAAATGCCATGACCGGGCCGGACACTTCGCTCGCGGGCGGAGTGGTCGCAGCGGTCACCTTGGTGGTGATGAATTATTTTGTCGCCGATGTTTCCGGCGTCAACCGCCGCTTCCGAAAGTTTATTCAGGGTGAGCCCAGCCTGCTGGTTCACGACGGCGAAGTCATCTCATCTCACATGGCCAAAGAGCACGTCAGCATCGACGAATTGCAGCGCGCCCTGCGCGAACATGGGATCGCCAACTTTCAAGACGTCGCTCTGGCTGTGCTCGAAGTGGATGGCTCGATCAGTTGTTTGAAGTACGACGACCTCAATCCCAACGCCAACAATCATCTTGCGCAGCGACGCAAAATCCTGAAGAAGCATTAACCAACAGCGCGCCCGGCGCTGAGATTCTCTACGGCTGGCGTTTACTTCGTCAGGACTAGCGGGACCGGTTGATCGTAGGGTTGGATTGTGACCTTCAGCGATTTGCGGTTGGCGAATGCGTCCGGGGTTACGGGAAAGGCTACGATGACAGTTCCCGCGATCCGGCCGCGGGGAGTGATTTTGGCTTCGCGTTCCAGCGGCGCGAGGGCGTGTTGTTTCAGGGCAGGGAAGGCCTGGAAGTAACGGTCGAAGTCGGCGGGAGAAGCAGCATCATCAGTGAAGCTGCCGTTGGTGGTATCGAGATCGGCTTTGATGGTGTGGATCCAGTATGATTTCACGCCGTTGTTCTGGAATGAAACATTGATCGCGACCATCACCATATTTTGATCGGGAACCTCCACCGAGACTACGTCGTCGATCGATCCGGCGGTCGCGGAGTGGGGCCGCTGGACCAAGGCCAAGATGATGGCGATTACCGCGACCACTCCGACTCCGATAGCGACAATCTTTACCGGAGGCAAATTCTTTTTCGCGGTGCCAAACTCCTCGCCGATATGAAATTGGGTTCGGGGTTGCGGCGGTGAATCCGATGCAGGCGGCGCGGGCCGCGGAGGTGGTATCTCGTCAGGCATGTCTCTTTTCTGATTCTATATCGCTTTGCCGGTCGATTCCTGCAGCACGCACACAAAATCCAATGACGAGGCCATCCCTTTTTTGCATACAGGATTCTGGCGTCGCGGTCACCACTTCTAGTTCAAGGCGTGATGGAAGATCCGCGTCTTCCAAGTGAAACAATTGCTCGCGGGCAGATTGCAGTTCGTTTTGCCGTTCTGGCTCTGAGTGAAGAACTCGCCTACTCCGTAGAAGGTTACGCCGTTTGTTGAGTCGAGTACGGTCGAGGCGTACTCGCCCCACTCGTGGGTGTTCTGCTCGTCGGCACTGCCCTGAATAATCACAGTATTGGGGGTAAAGCTCGAGCCCTCCCACGGCAGCATAGTAAAGTTCACCGCGGCGTGGGGCTGAGTCTGGCACGAAACACAGCGTTGGCCGGAGGAAGTGAAGGTCACGCCGAGATTGCCTTTCATGTCGAGCGCTACGCTGGGCATGAAATAGAACAAAGTTTGATTCGGATCCTGCAAATCCGGAGGCCCAGAAGTTCCCCCGCTATTCACCAACACGGAAGCAGTCCCATTCGAGACCTGCAAAATGTAGTACCGAATGCCAGTGCGGTTCTTGATCGTGCTCTCCATTACGACGTGCGACGCGGTCAAATATTCGCCTTTCGGTCCCTTAGTGGTCGACAGGTTGTTGTAGGTCAGCCGGTTCGCCATGCGGTCTCCCAGCGAATCCACGCACGGAGTGTCAAACCAATAGCAGGAGCGTTTACCGTATCCGGAAACGTCCTTCAAAGAGGTACTGGGCTCGGGGACGCACACCGTGTTCACCTCCGTCCCATTTCCCGAAGTGTCGTAGCAACCAGGAGTGTACGGATTCACCGTAACGAACGTGGGACCAGTTAATCCGGTTGTACCCCAGGTGAATAGAGCAAGCTGATTCGAGACGCAGGGCGTGGACTGACTGGTACACCAGCCTTCCCCAAGCTTTCCCTGCTGTGCGTTGCTCGGGTTCACGGTAGACAGAAAATATTCCGGCTCGCCCGTGGCTGGGCCAGCAGCGCTATCGATATCGGCCACATCAACGGAATGGATTAGGGTGGGCTCCTGCGCCGCGGGCACGGTGTAGGTGCTGCAGGTGATGGGGTTCGAAGGCTTCCCTAGAACGATGTCGGCGCGATCGAACTGGCAGGCTTCGAAGCCGATTTGAAGATATCCGTCAGTCGGATCGGTCAGATCGAACGTAACGTAAAAGCCGTTAGACCAGGTTCCGACACGCGGCCAATCGGGATAGTAATAATAGTTGCTGCCAGTAGTGCAATTCTTCGAGTTGGGCAGGCAGGGAATCACCGTGTCCATCACGTACTCGTAGGCGTACCAGACGGTGCTGGAATTCGATAGATCGGAACTGGAGCTGGCCGCGATGCACCAGGCATAGTGCGTGATGCCGGAGACCTCGTAAGAAACGTGCCGGCTGATGACGAACTCATTGTCCAGCCGATCGAAGATGACTTGAACGTTGCCGGACGTGTTCTTCGCACACTCGGGCTGCGTCGAACTCGACCAAAGCTTGAGCACGCTTTGCGGCACGGCTGTGGTGCCGCCGGTGAAAGTATAGATAGGCTGCCCCGTCACTTTGTCAAAGGCTTGCACATAGCCAAAATTGACCCACTCGAGTACCTGGGCGTTTTTTCCTGCCACGGTCGGACCGACGGCGACATTGGCGTCAAGGTTGTAGGCCGCATCGTAAAACTGATAAGCCGTGTCAATGTTCTGCTGAGCGGCAATGCCCTTGACCCCGGTTCCCCAGGTGCCGGTAGTGCAAGCGGACGAGGTACAGACCGGAAAATTGGCCGCCGTGGATTCAGCCTTTTGGGCGGCTGTATAAGGACCGGCAATCGCTCCCTGTTGGCAATCGCCGGAATTGCATTGGCCGTAGGCGCAAAGAGTGCTGGATAGCAAGAAACCTAGCAACCAACTTCGCGTGCTCACAGAGACCTCCACCGTCGCGCGAGAGTCCCTTTTTCAGTCCGACAGCGGCAGCGATTATACCCCGACTTTGCCCTCTTACACGCGATTAAATGCCATACAGAAGGCTGGGGCGGCGGCAAGGTCGGCGATTGGGCGGGCTGGCCCAGAGCTCCTGCCAGAAATGCGAAAGACGGGCGAGGACGCCCGTCGCTCCTTCAGGCGGCGCTGTAGAGTGCTTCCGTGATTCCGAGCTGGGAACGGCCGAGTTCGGTCAGATCCGCGACGGTGCCGC